>JGI20214J51650_10002851_pt1 | contig 10880 bp, 8 predicted proteins | sample WetSurMetagenome_FD_51650 | JGI IMG/M metagenome (IMG submission 51650)
TTCAAATAGGCAACTGCCGCACTAATGGATGGGTTGCTGGTACAAACGCAGCTTATCAGCTTCTTTTCTCGCGTTAACCTTACTATGGCATCCACTTCTGCAAGCTTAAGTTGCCTTTCAGAGTGGTTAATTAAAGTTCCAACTGCACCCGCTTCCATGACGGATTCAACCAGAATGTGACCTGTAGAGTTACCGGGTTTAATTGGGTCGATGTGCTGAGCAAACACTGGAATCTCAACTGTTTCTGCAACCTTGGCAAGATCGACGAACTGTGGCACCACGATGATGTTGACGCCTGTTTCTTTAGATGCCTTTTCAGCTTGTTTGGCTAGTTNGATGGCCTTTTTTCCTGTGGATTCAAGGTAGGTCTTAAAATTAACGATAATCATGGGTGTTTGTAGGTTCAATAGAGTTGTGCCTCGCTTATGGGTAGCACTATTTTCTTTAATAATTGTTTGCTTTGCGAAAAAGAGAAGGAATGATGGGACAAACCAGTTTATGGAGCAGAAGGTTTAGCCTTAACTGCCTTCTTAGCTGTCTTTTCAGTTAGCATGCCGACTAATTGCCCCTTTTTAACCATGGCTGCGCGCTTGTAGCCTTTTTCATTCATGATCTTCATGGCGGTAACCATAGATTGATCGCCTTCCAGGATTATGAGAGGTGTGTAATCGATGTCTTTTGCAAGTGTCTTCACAGGATCTTTTCGTGAGTCCACGATTTCTCTTAACAGTTCTCGATCGTTTATAACTCCAACGGGTTTATTTTGCTCAGTGATCAAGACTGAAGTGACGTTGTTCTGAAGCATTTTGGCAACGGTTTTGGCTACAGTTTCCATTGGTGAAATTTCGACTGTGGGCAGCTTGGTTCCTGCTTGGCTGCTGATTTCAGTTATGTCTATGCCGCGTTTCCAGATGTCGTCTAGCATTTCACTTACACGTTCAATTTGGCTGGGGTCGCTGGAGTAGAAGGTGTCAGGTAAATAGAAAGCTGATTCTACGCCTAAATCGGCTAGTGGTGGCGTTTTGAACATGAACAGATGTTTGCCGTCTATAACCATCATAGTTAGGTAGCTTATGGGGACATGTTTTATTTCGTAGTTTTTTGCGAGTTTCTGGGCTGGTTCCAAGTTATCTAAATCGATGGACGCCATTATGCGAGTTTTTATGCCTTTTTTGAAGTATTTGACTATTGGGTCGTCTTCGGCAAGTCTGTTGATGCTCTGTGAAGAAGTGATTACTACGATGTCTTGTTTTGCTGACTCAAGAATCTTGGTAACTTTGCTCCATGCTTCTTCGCCGCCTTTGATGACGAGGGTTTCTCCGATGGGTATGCCGGTCTTTAGTTCATCTATGCGTCTTGAAGCTTCAACGCCAGTTTGCCACATTTGAACGAAAAATGCTTTCAAGACGGAGATGAACATCTTATCGTTAATCCATAANCCTTCATCTTCAAGGTTAAGTACAGATGCTTCGTTGCCGAAGGGTGCATATAGNATCGCTTCTTCTTCGTCTTTNATTAGGAAGCGTGGGAAAAANTTTGANCTCATGTTGACATGGCGAAGTTTTATGTTGAGTTTATCTTCTGCGATATTGCGGTCTATTCTTTCGACGGCTTTTAGGTTTTCTGGGGCAATTTCAGTGATTATTTGGGTTTGAACCTTGCTCTCTTTAGGTGGTGCTAGAACTGCATCGTAGATTCCAGCGATGTCTTCCTGAATAACTCCCAAGGCGGTTGTTAGAACAGTTACTTCAGATTTTGCTTCCTCGATCATGTTAATCATTTTTGAATGAATCTTTTTCTTGCCNGTTATGATCGAAAATTTTGCAACTGGATATTGTGATTCGGGTGCACTTATCGATTGCCAAGCGGTTAGTAGATTTTGTTTTTGATCGTTAAGGTTGACAACCTCAACCTTTTTTGCATTAATAAAATTATCAACTAATGCCTCAAAAGGAACAATCGTAAACCTGGTTGGTCGTTCCAATGTTGCTTCTATGAAACCTTTTTCCTGAAGTTTCTTGAAGGTACGGTATGCTTGAACACGTTCCATTTTGAGCCGTTTGGCAACGAAGCTAGTTGATTGGACACCGCTTTTGGCTAGGAACATGTAGACTTGGATTTCTCTTTTTGATAGACACAGGTTCTGCAGAAATTTAGTTACGTCTTTTTCACTCATCAAGTTNCCGCCAAATAAAACCCAATTGTTAATAATTACGTATGTTGTTGGTGTTTATAAATTGTATCTTATTAGACGCAACAAAACACAATAACTCAAAGTTAAATCAGTGTCTTCTGCACTGTTCCCCGTTCACTTTTGNCTTTTTGAGCAGGCTTCCAAGACTTCCTAATGCAATTAGGGAAATCACCGTCCTTCTCAAGTAACCGCTTCAAGAAAACCCTAGTTTTAACGTCGGTTAGGTATCCAGTTCCGAAATCGCCGTATTTTNCCTTCAGCTTCGCAATCTCGCCATCCCGCTCTACCTTAGCGATTATAGAAGCTGCAGAGACAACGGGGTAAGTTCGGTCGGCTTTGTGCTCTGACACGATCTTTGTCTTAAACCTGAGGCACTCGCTAATGTGGTTGCCGAAGCGCTGCTCGAGCACATCCGCGGCGTCAACGTAGGCTTCGTCGGGTTTTAATGCGTCAATTATCTTGGCCATGGTTTGGGCTTCAAGGCGGTTTAGCTTGTGGAGTACTCTGCTACTTCGAACGACTTTGTCAATTTGGGCAGGTGGAACCTTTATNACATGGTGGTTTTGGGTTAATTTTATGATTTCAGGATACAAAGCTTCGCGTTTCTTAGCTGTTAAAAGTTTGGAGTCTTTCACACCCAATTCTACTAGCAACCGCAAGTTCTCAGTTTGTACAGTGACGCCAGCAACCACTAAAGGACCGATAACGCATCCACGCCCAGCTTCGTCAACACCAGCAACCAACATGTCTGCTCTTCTTCCTAATCAGTGAAGGCTTTAGTTTTCTAAGCTATAATGCTTTTCCAAAACAATAATCAGTATAAAAAAAACGAAGCAAAGCAGAAAAAGACAGAGACACAAACTAAAATTAAGAGCGCNAGAGTTGAGGCATCCCATACTTTGAAAGTTCTAAAACTCTTCTCACCTTTAGTTTTCGATAGCTAAAACTCGAGTCAGATTTCACCGTGCTGGAAACGATTTATTCCAATTCCATAAACTCTATTTTTTATCATCGAAATTTTTCTAAAAAATGAACTGTTGAAAGCAGAACTATGTTAGTTCAGGTTTTCTGCATGGGCAGTACAAGCTNTTGTTGGATTGTTTGCGTTTATAACCTGTGCCTTTTTCGGAAACGTCTTCTGGAACCCAAATAAGGTGCCCGCAGTTCTTGCATCTTATGAATAATCCATTCTTGAAATCTTGTTATTTTTCTGCTGAAAAGCTCTGAGAAGCCCTAAAGCCACACCGAGAGAATCAAGATTATCGGGGGGATTTAAAATTTAATCCAACCAACTAGCTTCTCTATGTTTTAAAGTTTTATCCGAATTTCGCAAGCACTTGTCTTCCGAAGTCGGTTATTTCGACGGCGTTGAAATCGTAGGGGCCATGTTTTTTTGTCGGGTCAGGGTTGTCGATGAGCTTGGATTTTGACAGATGCCGTACTGCGTCGTTTAGGGCTTCAGGCATCAAACCTGTTTTTTTGTGTAAAAGGTCCACCGTTACCACGAGGCCTTTCTCAAATTGGGAAAGGACTACGAGAACTCTTTTAGCTGACGGGTCAATCATGTCAAAATCGTCTTGTTCAAAATCTTCAACCATTTTAAAGCACCATACTTAACTAGAATATTCTCACATAAAAACCATTTGAAATGTACGTCTTACGATTAATGTATACATTATTTTACTTTTGAGCGTCCGTAATCGCTTAACCTTCATTTTAGACTGACCAAATCAGCCGTCTCCAAACAAAGACAGTTTCGGATTATGAATTACCTTTCATTTCTTCGGGAAAAATTAGAGTCTCTGGGCTACTATCATGGCATGTGCTTTGTCGTAGGGTTCTAGATCTACAATTTCTTTAACGTCAAAACCCCTATTTCTTAAAATGTGGGCTTCTTGTCGGTAGACTGCGTTAGGATCCATAGTTACGTCGATACTCTGCGACTTGCATGCGAGCATTACCCAACCGTTTGATTTGAGGAATACATCTGCGTTATCTGCGAGGAGTTTTGCTTGTTCGGGTTGTGCTACGTCGCAGTAGATTGTGTCGACTTTTCCTGAGATGAACATGGCGTAGCGTTCAGGCATGCGTGCGTCTTCTAGCATGGGTGAGATGTTGGTTCGATAAGCTGCAACATTGTTGACTAAATCTCTGAGAGAGCGTTGAGCGAATTCGACGCAGTAAACGTGTCCCGAGTCACCTACGATGTCTGAGACATGGCTGGGGGTGGTTCCTGAAGCAGCCCCCAAATACAGCACCTTAAAACCTGGTTCAATGGGAACGTTTTGAACGCCTTTAATGATGCCTCCAGCAAGTTTGCTACGGAAAGCGTCCCAAACACGATATTCAACGTACTTAAATTTGAAAAGCCGTTCCCCATAAACCCGAAGACCAGGGGTTAAGTTTTTTGTGGCNAGGCGTTGTGCGCCGTCTTCAAGCATTACTTGGTATATTTCTTTGAATTTTGGATGTGGTTTAACTTTGAGGTGCACGTCTGTCTGGTCCCCGGTTCTGACCGCTGCCGCGTCGATCGCCTCTATCTCGTCCGCCGCCGTAACCGAAATTGCGGCCTCCGCCTCCACCGTGTCGTGGTGGTCTTGGACCTCGATCACCACCGCCAAAGTTTTTACCGCCCCCTCTGAATCCACCTCGATCATCTCTTCGTGGAGGTCTTTGTTCTCGGCGTTCAAATGACCCTTCAGGTCTAGGTTTAATCTCTTTTGGTGCTGGCGGTTCCTTGTATTTCTCATGGATTTCTTCTATGCGTTTGTTAATGTCAGCTTTTAGTTTGTCTCCGATGTAGTGTCCTGCTCCGAAAGCATCTGTTCTGGCTGCGATGGCTAATTTGCCTGCGATGACTCTAGCGATTTTTCCTCGTTGCCACCTTTTCGCGTCATGGAGCAGGGTGTGCTGGAAGATTAAGCCGTGTTTCGGTGGTCGAGCTCCTGTTTTTAAGCTGCGAAAGAGGGCTTTTTCTGCNCCTATGACTTGGATGGTGCTTGCTGGTCTCATGGCAAGGTTCTGTAGGCTGCCTGCCATGGCGATTAGGCGTGCACCCAAAAGGGCACCAGCAACTGCTCGGACATTAGGCGCTAGTTCCTCCATGGTGTGATCAACATAGTCTTCCATATTCTTGCGTAACAAATAGAAATCAAGTACGTCCTTGGCTAAGGCTTGTATCATTTCAAGGTCGACTTCTGCGATGTCTGCTCCCATTGATGATTCAGCTGCTTTGGCAACAAGTTGGCTTCGTTCTTTTGGAATGTTCTCTTTTTCCAGATTGTCAACGTTAAAGTTTTCCCTATCGCCCAAGTTCATAACAAGCCGTGAATAAGTTTCATGTTTTTCGACTAAGCGGTCAAGTTCAGGGAAGTATACGCCATACCATTCTCGGAGTCTGCCCATGAATAGGTTAACGGTCTGGTCTAAACTATCGAGCGTTTGAATGCCTTGAGCAACAATTAGATCGCGCTTTCCGGAGGCACCTTTAATCCTTAACTTGGCAAGTTCCAAGCTGACATTGCGGTTCCATGTGTTTAATTCTTGTTCGTCTTGGGCAAAACCTGTTTCGATTGCAACCTCTCCCATACGGGAATGCAACACTGCGGTCTCTGCTGGTTTAGCAACTTCGACGGCGATTTTCAATTTCTTTTGAGCTTCTTCTGCCAATTTGGCGGATTCAAAAGCAAACGTGTCATAACCAACACTTGCTAGAAGCGTAATAAGTGATGAGACTTGATCGGATATTTTTCCCGATTCGGTTTTGAGCAGGCTTTTTGCTGCTGTTTGCGCCTTTTTTGGAAACAGCGCTTTTTCTACTAAGCCGTTGTTTTCGTCGAAGGCTGCTACGCCGAAAGGAAATTGAACTATGAACAGTTTCATTTTCTTGGCCCCGATAAACTATGTATTGTCACTGCATTGTCTTAATAAATAGTTTCGTTAGCCTAAACCAAAAAGAACCGTTTTCTCCATGCTATGGCTCACGACAGTTTGGGAAAAATTTCACCATTACTTAAAGATAAAATTGGCTGTCATTCTTCAAGAGGCAAATAATGGTGAACGTATTTCCACAAGAAGCAAAGAAATAGTAGGATCGCGATTAGGCGTTTAAGTAGTCATCTATAATCCCTTTGCCAATCGAATAAGAAACCCGGGTAGCCACCAAATTTTCAGGTTCTTTATGTTTTTTGTCCTCAAAAAATTTAATAGAACAGCCATAAATTAAGTTCCAACAAGGATGGGCAAACACATACCGGCTCAGAAAATAAAACCGAAAGCAGTTGAAGCCAAAAACAAAACGGTTACCGTTGGGCTTGTTCAAACCGCCGTTTCCGAAAACATAGCAGAAAACATGAAAAAAACCGCGGAAAAAATTGAACAAGCAGCTAAATTGGGCGCCCAAATAGTGTGCCTCCAAGAACTATACCGCACAAGGTATTTTCCACAACAGGAAAACCAAGATGCAAAGCATTTTGCTGAAACCATCCCCGGCAAATCCACAGAGTTGTTTTCTAGGTTAGCGAAAAAGCACGGAATAGTTGTCATTGCGCCCTTGTTTGAGAAAAGTGGGGAAGGCAAATTTTACAACACAGCAGTGGTCATTGGCTGCGGCGGCGAAATAATGGGTACCTACCGGAAAGCTCACATACCCTTCGACCCCTATTTCTACGAGAAAGACTATTTTGAATCAGGTGACACAGACTATCGGGTTTTTAATACAAGTTTTGCTCGAATAGGAGTGCTCATCTGCTATGACCAGTGGTTCCCTGAACCAGCCCGCATCAACGCTTTAAAAGGCGCAGACATTATCTTTTACCCAACCGCAATCGGCTATGTTAAAGATTATACNTCCGCAGACGGAGATTGGCATGATGCTTGGAAAACGGTGCAGCGCGCCCATGCCATAGCAAATGGGATCCATGTTGCCGCCGTTAACCGCGTTGGCGAGGAGAGCGAGTTGGAGTTTTGGGGAGGCTCTTTTATCTGCGATAGTTTTGGGAAAATACTTAAAGAAGCCAGCATCAAAAAAGAAGAAGTGCTGATTGCAACAGTGGATTTGAGTAAGAACAAGAAAATTCAGGAGGGCTGGGGCTTTCTGAGCAACCGACGGCCCGACACATACCAACAGCTCACAAGAGAAAACCGGAAAGGTGCGAAAGATGAGTAGCTCAGAGAAGACATGCCGTGAACAGGGCTTTTGCATGCCCGCTGAATGGGAAAAACACGACGCTATCTGGCTTGCATGGCCCTATGACCCGACTACTTTCCCTGACAGAGTAGCGAGCGTTGAAGCCGTTTATGTCCAAATCGTTAAGGAGATTCATGAAGCGGAGGGGGTCAACCTTTTTGTCATCGACGAGATAACCAAACAGAAAGTCACAAAAATGTTTAAGGCAGCAAACATCGACGTTGACAAGATACACTTTTACGTTTCTGATTATGCTGATGTATGGTTTAGGGATTATGGTCCCATATTTGTCAAAAACCAAAACCACGAAATCGCAATGATTCATTGGGACTTTAATTCTTGGGGAGAAAAATATGAAACGCTCCTTAAGGACAAGCAAATCCCAGATGTAATAAACCAGAAAATGGCGATAAAATGCTTCAAACCCGGCATCGTTCTGGAAGGCGGCTCAATAGATGTCAACGGCAAAGGAACCCTACTAACCACCGAGCAATGCCTGCTTAACAAGAACCGCAACCCGCATCTTGGAAAGAAAGACATCGAAAAATCCCTATCCGAATACTTAGGAGCAACCAATTTTATTTGGCTCAAAACCGGTATCTTAGGCGATGACACCGATGGTCACATCGACGACCTAGCCCGTTTCGTCAATCCCTCAACTATCGTATGCGCTTATCAAGACAACCAATATGACGTAGACTATGATGCGCTAAAAGAAAACTATGACATTCTCTGTCAATCGAGTGATCAAGACGGAAAAAAATTTCATATTGTCAAGTTGCCAATGCCAAAAGTAGTCAGTGACGAAGACGAACAGCTGCCCGCAAGCTACACAAACTTCTACATAGGCAACCAAAAAGTATTGGTTCCTGTCTTCGACCATAAAAACGACTCAAAGGCGATAGCGATTCTGCAGGATTTGTTCCCAACTCGCAAAGTTGTTGGCATCCGATGTGTTGACTTGGTTTATGGGTTTGGTACAATCCATTGCATAAGCCAGCAGCAGCCCTGTGGTGTTTAAATGTTAAACAAGATATGATAGGTTCTGTTTTTAGTTAAGTTTAAACCCTTAACCGCCATAATAGGTAAACCCCACAGTTTGAGGAGTTCTGGAGAGAATAGAGCATGGTAAACCAGCCACCGATTCGTGCACGCGGCGTTAAAGTGTTAAAAGCCGTCTCGTCACAGCTTAGGCTGCAAATCCTCAATTTACTCTTCGATAAAAGCGCCCTCAGCTATACCGAACTGATGAACCAACTCAAAATGAACCCCAGCCGAGACGCAGGCAGGTTCGCCTATCACCTTAAATTCTTGTTGAAGGCAGATTTGGTTGAGGCAGATGTTGAAGCAAAAAAGTATTTCTTAACTGATCTCGGCAAAATGGTCCTTGACGTTGCCGACCGCGTGGAAAAGAAGGCGGTTAAACCCCGAGGTATGGTTGTTCGAACTTCTCATTTAACACTGGAAGAATTTGACGCTAACAAAATCGCTAATTCACTAATTAAAGAAGCGAAGGTTCCGGCGGAGTTGGCTCAGAAAGTCGCTAAAGAAACCGAAAAACGCCTCGTTAAATCAAAAACCAAGTACATCACTGCATCATTAATCAGGGAAGTCGTGAACGGCATTTTGGTTGAAAAGGGTTACGAAGATTACCGCAATAAACTCACGCGCGTTGGTTTGCCAATTCACGAAGTAACCGCTCTAATCGAATCAAAAGACTCCTCCATCGATTCTAATGCCACAATCAGCAAGGCAGGTCAAACAGTTATTAGCGAATATACTCTGCTGAACATTTTTCCCAGAGACATCGCTGACGCTCACCTTTCCGGAGCAATCCACATCGAGGGCTTGGGCACGTGGATACTGAAACCAAACGAAGTCATCCACGATCTACGGTACTTCTTCCAACATGGCGTCAAACTCGATAACCCACTCCAAGTCGCCATGGAGCCTCCAGCTGACCTAAAATCTGCCCTATCGATAGCCTTAAATGTGCTTTTACACGCCAGCAAAGAAACCAACCGAATTCAAACCTTCAACTATTTCAACGTGTTCCTCGCGCCCTACATGAGAGATAACGAATTAGAGATCATAAAGGAAAACCTTCGTCTCTTCATACAAAATCTCAACCAACACGCAGAAGCCACCTTAGAACTTGACCTTTCAATTCCAAAGTACACCGCAGAAAAAGATGCCGTCGGTCCACATGGAAAAACAAACGGCAAGTACGGCGACTTTGCCCAAGTAAGTCAACTCTTAGCGTCACTAATCCTAGATATATTCGCAGAAGAAAGCATAAACAAACCTCTACTAAGTCCAAAACTTGTCATAAAAATCAACAGTTCAACCTTAGCTGACGAAAACGCAAAAGCTATCCTTCTGAAGGCACACCAGCTAGCGGCGAAAAGTGGCATCCCATATTTCGCTAACATGACAAAAAAGGAAGATGAAAACGAGGTTTTTTCCTCTTCAGGCGTAAAATTCGCTGCTGATTTAACAGGTGACTGGGAAACCGACACTTTGCGGACCGGTTGTTTGGGCGGTGTATCGCTTAATCTGCCAAGAATTGCACTCGAATGTGAAAAAGACAAAAACAAGTTTTTCGATTTGATGCGGGAACGTTTTGAACTTGCCGCACGCGCATTGGGAATAAAGAGTACTGCCCTTAAGCAGTTCGGGAAAAATTTCCTGCCGTTTCTTCTGCAAAAAACCGGCGGCGATACCTATTTCAGACTGGAAAACTGCTCACGCATAATCAATTTGGTAGGTTTCCGCGAAGCTATGGAAACTTTCACGGAGAAAGGCATCAACACGGAGGAGAGTCGCAAATTCGCTGAAGAAACAATCGTGAACCTGTTGGCTTTCAAGCAGAAAATCGGAAGAAAATACGGCAAACGCCTCTACCCAGTGCTACTTGGCAGTTCCGAAGCTTCTGAGCGACTGGCGCAGCTGGACATTGAGCGGTATGGCATTGCCAAAGTTAAGTTTTCGGGAACAAGGGAGAAGCCGTATTATTCTACTGCTAAACGTTTCCAGGTGAAAGCCGCGGAGCTCCTAAGCATTCAGACGGAGTTGCTTGAGACAGAGCGGAGGCTTAAAGGTTTGAACGCTGGAGGAAACCTCAGCATCATCGAACTCGAAAGTGTGGAGTACAAACCCGAAGCGTTAATGGAATTAACAACCCGTATGATGGAGAATCAAATTTTAGAGTTTTTCACTTACAACCGCTTAATTAGCTTCTGCGACAACTGCAAGAAAAACTGGTTCGGAACCCTCCACAAATGCCCTTCATGCGGTTCAATGAGCACCCTGACAACGTTCGACCGATTCACATCAACTTAATTATTCGACGGCGCCTAGCACGAGCGCAAGTAGTGCCATGCGGACAACGATGCCGTTCCAGACCTGCTGGAAGTACCGTGCTTGGGGCGCATTGTCGACTTCAGGGGAAATTTCGTCCACTCGAGGTAGTGGATGTAGAATAATCATTTCTTTTTT
>JGI20214J51650_10002852_pt1 | contig 10875 bp, 8 predicted proteins | sample WetSurMetagenome_FD_51650 | JGI IMG/M metagenome (IMG submission 51650)
ATGAAGATGATGAGGATTCCCAACAGGATGACGCCGACCAGGATCGAGAGGATGAGGATCACCACCCAGGTCCGGGCCTCGAAAAACTGATTCGCATCGAGTTGGTAGCGCCGGATCACCGAATTCAGGTTTGCGCTGACGCCAACATACCAGTAGATGTAAAGAAAAAGCGAGATCCCCAGCGCTACGGTGGACAGGACAAAGATAAAAACCGGATGGATGAACCATTTCGCCTGCTTCATGAGTAACCTTTCATCCTGTCGCCTTCAAATGGAGATTGCTTTGATTATCGTGATCCCTCTGCGCGCCGGACTGCGAAGGGTAGGGGGACACGATGCCCCATCGTGTCCCTCTACCCCCGAATTGTAAAAGTATTGTAAAACGGCAACTTACCACTTCACAATCGTCCGAATATCCATTAGTGTGCCGCCCAACGGCCAACAACGGCCCTTAACTCAAGGAGAATAGCATGTCGGAAAAAAAACAGCCAGTCCATCCCCTCGGGAGCCGCGCCCGCGTCCTGCTCACGAGCGTCTTTGGGCCCTATGCCCGGGATGACGAGTACGGAAGCCGCAAAATCAACCCGATGGAACTGTACCAGAATCAGGTTACCCGCGTCCAGGGGGGATTCTCGCTCCGGATGTTTCATCGATCATTCGGGCTGATGATGATCCAGAACAACCTGGATGCCCCCTGCACGCTGCTGGATTTTCCCACCCGGGAGGGCTTTGCGGCGGAGATCACAACAAACAGCTACGACATCATCGGGATCGGCGCCATCCTCCCGAATATCGGCAAGGTCCGGGAGATGTGCAAGATGATCCGGCGGCATCAGCCGACCGCAACGATCGTCATCGGCGGCCACATCAGCAACAAGGAAGGACTCCATGAACTCATCGATGCGGACCATATCGTGTGCGGGGAGGGGATTCGCTGGTTTCAGCGCTACCTGGGCCAGGATGACCGGCGGCCTGTCAAACACCCCCTGGCGATCTCGGGGTTCGGCGCAAGAATGATGGGAATAAACCTCGGAAACCGTCCCGGCGGCACGGCGGCGATCCTGATTCCGTCGGTCGGCTGTCCGATGGGTTGCAACTTCTGCTCCACCTCCGCGCTGTTCGGCGGGAAGGGAAAGTTCGTCAATTTTTTCGAAACGGGCGATGAACTCTTTGCCGCGATGTGTGAAATGGAGAAAAAGCTCAAGGTGAAATCCTTCTTCACGCTGGACGAGAATTTCCTTCTCCACAAGAAGCGGGCGCTCCGCCTCCTGGAGCTAATGGAAGAAAACCAAAAAAGTTGGGCCATCTACGTCTTCAGTTCGGCACGCGTTCTCAAATCCTATACGATCGATCAGCTCGTGAGACTGGGGATCGGCTGGGTCTGGATGGGGCTGGAAGGCAAGGAGAGCGCCTACGATAAGCTTCAGGGCGTGGATACGCGGGCGCTCGTAAATCTCTTGCAGGATCACGGGATCCGCGTCCTGGGTTCATCGATCATCGGCCTCGAAGACCATCGACCGGAAAATATGGATGCCATTATCGATTATGCGGTCAGCCACGAGACGGTTTTCCACCAGTTCATGCTCTACACGCCGATTCCGGGCACGCCCCTGTACGAAAAGCACCGACAGGACGGGTCGCTCCTGCCGGAGACGGCGTTCCCGCTCGCCGATACCCACGGGCAGTATCGCTTCAATTACCGCCACCCGCATATTCGGGATGGCCGGGAGGAGAAATATCTTCTGGATGCCTTCGGCCGGGACTTTGCGGTGAATGGACCCAGCCTGCTCAGGATGATCCGGGTTCTCCTGAATGGTTGGTTGAAGTACCAGGACGATCCCCGCCCGCTCGTCCGCAAGCGTGTCGCCTGGGAGGTATTCCCGCTGCGATCCACATATGCAGGCGCCGTCTGGGCCATGAGGAAGTGGTATCGAAACGATCCGCGTCTGGCCGAAAAAGCGGATCGCCTGCTTCGGGATATCTGCACCGCCTTCGGCTGGAAAACGCGCCTTGCCGCCCCGCTTCTCGGGCGTTTCGCCTGGTTTGCCCTGAAACGGGAAGAGGCGCGTCTTGCCGCGGGCTGGACCTACGAACCCACTCCTTTTTATGAGAAAAACGAGGCCGCCGTTGCACTGGGAAAGGCGCATCCCGCCAAACTCAAAAAAGAAAAGGCAGGCCGGACGGTCCTTGCCGGCGAACCGGTGACGACCTTCGGGAAATAGAGTCAAATCGATAAAAAACCCTCCGGAGGAGCTTACTCCTCCGGAGGGGCCGGGTGATCCACAAATGCCGTTTTGTCCTGCACGGGAATCATATCTCCATACTTTCGGCCTTTAACGGGTGATCATCACCAACGGGCCATGGATTTTTATGTATTAGATCCCAATGTCAAGAACGAATAACGCACACCGCAGACCGCTCATTCGAACCCTATATCGTCATTTCCGCCGAAAAACTTTAATCGGTCAATCCATCCATGCAGCCTCGCTTCAGTTCCTCTGCGGATGTCGTTCCTCAAACAAGGCAAAGAGGGGGACGAACAGGGAGGCCGCGGACCGCCGCCCGGGCGGCGGCTCCGGCGACACGGGCAAAGACACGGAAGACAAGAACCCTGCGGGTGGTTATTATGTTCACAGGTGGATAATACAGGCGGATATTTATTACCCATAGTTACCCCTTGCGGGTCCCGCGAGGGTGCTTGCCATTCTTCTGAAAATATTTTATACTGCGACTCCAGCAATGATATGTGTCAAAGCCGTCAGTCCCACCCCGTATGAAGTGCGGGGTAAAATCCTGCGGGAATCAAGAGCGGGACTGGATGCCGAGTCAAGCCCGGCATGACATTTGATGTGTTTAATTGCCGAGTCATCCCATATCCGCAATTTACATTGCAGTACGACTCAATCGGCACGCTCTTTGCTGTATGAAACAGGTTAAAAGGCGATGAATGAAGACATAACGTAAAGCAGCGGCAGCCGCCATTCTCTGGGTACCGATCGTTTCAGCGGCGTTCCATGATGGAGGAGAATAACAATGAAAATCTCGATTTGCAGGAAGACGGCCGGCGGGTATCGGACGGAACGGAGGATGTCCGGATCCCTGATCTGGATTGCTCTTTTTGCGGCCGTCCTGGTCTTGTCGGCATGCTATCCCGTTCACTATCAGTCGGTTTCACAATCCCTGCCCGGGGAGGCTGCCATGGCCCCGCAGGTCTCAACACAGGTCTTTTTTTACCCGACGGCGGGCCAGACAACGGAACAGCAATCCCGCGACCACTATGAATGTTACAACTGGGCGATTCAGCAGACCGGTTTCGATCCGGGACAGTCGGCCATCCCGACGGATCAGCGTGTCAGGGTCGTTCCGATGCCGCCGCTGGGGCACGATACCGTCGCGTTCACGATAGCCGGCGCGGTGCTGGGTGCGCTGATCGGCGGACGACATCATGGCGCGGGGTCCGCCATAATCGGCGCGGCAGGCGGGGCCATTGCCGGCGCCGCATCCGATTCGGCGAGAGCGGAGTACGCCCGGCAACAGGAGGAGTCCTATGCCGCGCAAAGCCGGGTCGGCAGTGCCCAGCTTGCAGAAAAGGCGGCAGGTTTCCGGCGGGCGATGTCCGCCTGCCTCGAAGGCCGCGGCTACAAAGTGCGATGAGAAATGCCGTGAATCTCGATGGATAATCCCTGTCTGATTTTAAGGAGGCAAGAGCCATGAAACACATTTGTAAGACAAACGGGTATTTTGCAGTTGGGTTGATGCTGGTTCTGTTGTCGGGCGTGATGCTATCCGGGCTGGTATGGGCCGCGCCCCCAGATCGTCCCGATTACCGCCGTCCGGATGTACGCCAATTCCACGATTCCCGTTATCACCACGACCACTATTATCCGGCCCGCGGTCAGGTGATCAAAACATTGCCCCGCGATCATCGGGTGGTGGTTCACGGCGGCTCACGATTCTACTTTTCCGGGGGCGCTTGGTACCGCCCGCAAGGGTCTCGTTTCACCGTCGTCGTGCCTCCGGTCGGTCTTTTCGTTCCCTTCCTTCCCCCCTACTACGCGACAATCTGGCTGCGCGGCGTACCGTACTACTATGCCAATGAAGTTTATTATGCGAACCGGGGGAACGGCTATGTCGTCGTCGAGCCGCCGAAGGAGGAAGTCAGCCAAACGCCGCCCCCGGCGGAGCAAATGTTTATCTATCCCCGCGAGGGCCAGAGCGAACAGCAGCAGGCGGATGATCGCTATGCATGCCACCAATGGGCCGTAAGCCAGACCGGTTTCGACCCGACGCAGCCGCCCGGCGGTTCATCCGGACCTCAAAGGATCGAGAAGCGCGCGGATTATCAGCGGGCGATGTCTGCCTGCCTCGACGGCCGCGGATACACCGTGAAATAGCTGAATCCGGTATTGATCGGAAACGACGGTTGATGCAATCCGGGCGGATTTGCGGACGATAAGCGTTTCTTCCGGAACCGGACGAAACACATCCATACCGCGAGCACACCCTATTGAAACATAAGTTGGCGGAGAGGGGTTCACATTGTTTTATAAAGCAAATGAAAGTGGATACAAACAGGTATTGCCGGGTATAAAATTGAAAACTTTGGTCTTTGGGGAAAGGACTCTTTTTTCAGAATTCAGAATGGAAGCAAACAGTGTACTGCCCAAACACTCTCACCCTCATGAACAAACAGGTTATTTGGTCCAGGGCAAAATCAGGTTCACAATCGCGCAGCAAACGTTTGACGCCAATCCGGGAGACAGTTGGTGTATTCCCGCGAACACGGCTCATAGCGCGGAGATATTGGAAAACTCTCTGGCTATCGAGGTTTTCTCCCCCGTTCGAGAAGATTATCTGCCTGAAAAAGCTCATGGACGATAAATCGCCGCTTTTCCTGTGATAAGCCCGATTGTCGGAGAAACCTCTTTAGTTTTTCACTTCTTCGAAAGGCAGCGCCATTACAAGGCCCGCATCCACTCGGGCTTCAAGCCGATCTCTCCCCGCAGGGCCGCATCGATCAGGTCGATGGCCTTTTGCTTGCCGCCGGGAAACTTTGCCTTGACCGGCAGGTAATTGGAGGCGTGGTTCGAGAAAAAATACCCCCGTGTCAATTCGGTTGCGGCGATCATCTCCCGCAATTCCCGGAGCAGCCCGGCCTCATCGGGCAACTCGAATGTGCCGTTCGCAAAATCCTGGTACAGAGGCGTTCCGGGAATGAGCATCACCGTCAGAGCTCCGACAAAGTCCGGGTCCATGGCGCTCAACAGCTCGCCCGTCGCCCGGGCATGCCGGAGCGACCTCTCGCGGCCGCCGATGCCCAGAAGAACCGTGGCCGAAAGCCGGATGTCCGCCTCCTTGACCCGGCGCCCCATTTCAATGCAGGTCGCGGCCGTGGAACCTTTATGGATCGCGGTCCGGATCTCGTCATCGCCGGTTTCGACGCCGTAATAGAGGATGCCGAGGTTGTTTTCGCGCAATTGCTTCAGCTCTTCCGGGGATTTCTTCCTGATGCCCTTGACGTTCGCGTAGGCCCCAACCCTTTTCACCCGCGGCAGATGCTCCCTGATCCGATCGAGGATCCACATCAGCCTCTGCTGGGGGATGATCAGCGCGTCGCCGTCCATTAAAAAGAGACGGTCCTCATTTGGCATGTGCCGGGCAGCATAGAGAATGTCGCTCAGGATGATCCTGTCGTCCTTGATCCGGAAGCGCTTGTCTCCATAAGTACCGCAAAAGGTGCAGCGGTTGTGGGAGCAGCCCAGCGTGACTTGCAGGAGGATGCTGTCGGCCTCGCTCGGCGGCCGGATGCAATACCCCTCGTAATGCATTCCCTCATCTTCGGAAACGAAAACCATTGCTTTTCTCCTTTGGCCAAGCCGCACGGATCGCGGTTCAGGTCAGGGTTCTGGACGGAGGTATAGGAATTCAGGGCCTGTCTGTCAAGGGAATTTGAGACAGGGAATTTGAGATTTTTTGTCTTGACAAGGGGATTGGCTCAGACTATCCAATCGAACGATGGATTCTCAAGGTGTTTTACAGGTTTTCGGCCTCGGGCAGTGTTCGCTCGACTACATCGGGAAGGTGGATCTCTATCCGCCGCCCGACGTGAAATGCGAACTGCGGGAGACGATTGTTCAGGGGGGCGGGCCGGTGGCGACAGCCTTGACCGCCCTGGCCCGGTGGGGGATTCCCTGCTGTTTTGCAGGCGTCGTCGGCGACGATCTCTTCGGCGGGCTGATCGAACGGTCGCTGCGGGAGGAAGGGGTCGGCACGGCCGGCCTGGTCGTCCGAAAGGGGAGCACCTCCCAGTTTGCCTTCATTGCCGCGGAGCCGGGTCTCGGCCGGCGGACCATCTTCTGGCGGCGTCCCGGCGGACCGGAACTCCGGCCTGAAGAAATCGATCTGGCAATCCTCAAGCAGGCACGGGTGTTCCATACGGACGGCCTGTGCATGGAAGCCGCCCGGTTTGCCGCCGAAGCGGCCCGACGGGCGGGGTTGACGGTGGTCGTGGACGGGGGAACGTTGCGGGAGGGGATGCTCGATCTGGCCAGGCTCAGCGACTGTTTTGTCGTCTCCGAATCCTTTGGCCGCGCGCTCGCGGGCGGCGACGATCCCCGGAGGGCCTGCCGAATGTTGTCCGAACTGGGCCCCCGGCTGGTGGGTGTCACGCTGGGAAAGGCGGGTTACGTTGCGATGGCCGGGGGAAAAATCATTGAGAAGGCTGCCTATCCTGTGGAAACCGTCGATACGACCGGCTGCGGGGATGTCTTCCATGCCGGATTGATTTATGGGTTGCTCCGGGGGTGGGACGCGGAGAAAANCCTCGATCTGGGCGCCTGGGCGGCGGCTCAGGTCAGCCGGCGGCTGGGCGGACGGTTGGGAATCCCGACACTTGCGGCGTTGCGGGATAGGTATTCCGGTTAGCGTCGGGGTTCAGTTGCTCCCTTTCATCCTTGAAGGCGAACTCCGTATCTTTTGGGAGCGATACCGCAGAGGTCGCCTAACTTCATGACAGCAATGTTTCCCGGATGATCAGCACAATCGCCCGCGTCGAGACCGGGAACCCGGCCGGGTCGTTGGGATCGACCTCGCGGATCCGTTCGCCCGGAAGCGTCAGGTCCTCGCAGACAAAGACGCGCCGGTCGCTCCCGAGTTCCCGAAGCAGCCCGGCAATCCATACCGGATCCGACTCCCGCCCCCCGAGAACGGCGATTTTTCCGGCCGGGCGCAGATCGGTGGCCGTCATCTCCGGATCGGAGCCGTGGGTCGAAATGATCCGGGCGTCCTGCCAGTCGAGGCCGATTCTGGCGAAGGCGACCTGGACGGAGCTGATTCCGGGGATCACCTCGCAGTTCTCCCGGCCAAAGCGCCTGATCACCGGCTTTGCCAGGCTGAAGATCCCCGGATCGCCCGTGGCGAGGAGGACGACCTGCCGGCCGTGATCGCGGCGTGAGGCGATGGTGTCGAGAATTCCGGCGACGTCCGTGCCCGAATCGATTCGCTCCGCCGGACACTCCGGGAAGAGGTCCTTCAGACGCTGCGAGACAATCAGCACGTCGGCCTTCGCCGCAGCCGTCTCCGCCGCCGGCGTGATGTGATCCGCCGCGCCAGGGCCGCACCCGATAATGATGATCTTCTTTTTTTCTCCGTCCATGGTTTAAGAGATTTCCATGCCGGGCGACAATCCCACGGTTTCAAAATCCAGGAGTGAAATTGTTCCCGACGGCAGGGTGTGGAAACACCGGATTCGAATGGGGTCCGGCCGTTCGGAAGAGACCCCGATGGCCGTTATATATTGCGGCCGGGGCTCAAGCAAGGCGAAACGCCATTCTCCCGGACCATCCGGGTTGCTGCCGGAAAAGCCGATCCGAAAGGGGATTCCCCCCGCAAGGCGGAAGGAAAAGGAATCGAGGGGCAGGGATAGGCCGAGCCCCCGCGCCTTGATATAGGATTCCTTCAGGGTCCAGTAGAGGAAAAAACGTTCCCGTAACCGGTCCGAAACAAGTTCCTGAAGCGCGGCGGCCTCCTCCGGCGAAAAAAAGCGGTTGCTCAATCTTGCCGCATCCACGCAACGGTCCACCCTTTCCACATCCACCCCGACGTTTGCTCCTCCCGTCACCGCGACAACCGCCAACCCTTTCGTATGGGCAAGGCTGAACGAAAGCGTGGGGGAATCGAGATCCGGATCGATCCGGGGTTTCCCATGCGCATTCTCCACGAATCGCCATTCCCGTGGGGGGATTTCCGAATATCGCGAGAGCGCCCTCCGGACCAGTTTGTGGCTTTCCGCGAAGAGACGGCGGCCGACCGGAGAGTGAAGCCGCTTCATCCGGGCCTCCTCCCCGTCGTCGAGGACCGGACCGGTGGAAGCGGGCATATGCGGATCTCCCTTTTCGATGGGAAACGCGAACCAGAGATGGATTTCACTTTCAGATAGGTGCTGCAATCCGTTCCTCCCCGAACGATGGGGCTCCTTCCGGCCGCGGCCGACTGTTAATCCAGCCGGCACTTGCTGTTGGTTTCATGAAATATAGGGAATCCGGTTCCGGGTGTCAATGGGAATCATACCCTGAATAATTCTATATGAATATATTAAAGAATGATGTTAAAATTCAAAAGGGCATTGTAACAATTGGATGAATTTTTAATAAACGTTTTGCCTCCGGTGTTTTTATGATCCGGAGCGGAAACGTGCCTCCGTCCCTTCCGGGGGAAGGGATACCGATTCGCCGGGGAATGAATGGGGACGCAGACGCGAGGGTCGGCGGATTTTTGCAGGAAGGGAGGATCGGATATGATCATTCTTGACATGCGCACGGTCATTCTTCTCAGCGTGATCATTTACATTATCTGTACGCTGTTCGTCGCGCAGTTGTGGCGGCAGAACCGGCGCCGCATCGCCGGAACGGCCTTCTGGGTTTTCAACTTCGCCCTGCAAACGGCAGCACTCGTCCTGATTGCCCTGCGCGGCGCCATCCCGGATGTGATTTCCATTGTCCTCGCCAATACCCTGATCATCGCGGGGGCTCTTGCATGTTATATCGGGCTGGAACGCTTTACAGGGAAAAAAGGCCCGCAGATCCAAAACCATGTCCTGCTCGTTTTATATGTAGGCGCCTTTGTTTATGCCACCTTCATTCATCGCGATTTGCACATGCGCACGCTCATCACTGCGTCGGGTCTGCTGATTGTCAGCTTTGAATGTCTGTGGCTCCTGTGGCGCCGGGTCGAGGCCGCCATGCGCCCGATGACTTTCGGCGTAGGCATGGTGTTTGGCGGCTACTGCATGGTCAGCGTTTTCCAGATCGGCGAGTATTTCGTCAGGGCGAATGCAGGGGCCGATTATTTTCAATCGGGCATATTCAACACGCTGGTGCTTATTTCCTATCAGATGCTCTTTATCCTGCTGACCTACGGCTTGGTCTTGATGGTAAACAAGCGCCTGCTCGTGCAGATCGGAACCCAGGAAGAAAAATTCGCCAAGGCCTTTCATTCCGCTCCCTATGCCATCACGATTACCCGTCTGTCCGACGGGACAATGGTCGACGTGAATGAACGCTTCGTCGCCATCACGGGCTATGAACGTGGCGAGGTTCTGGGCAAAAAAACGATGGACTTGCACATATGGGCGGATGGGGCGGATCGTACCGCCGTTGTAGAAGCCTTGAACAAAAGCGGAAAGGTGCAGGGGATGGAACTGCATTTCCGGAAAAAAAGCGGGGAACCGGTTACAGGGTATTTCTCAGCGGAGATCATCATGATCGACGGCGAAAAAAACATCCTCTCNAGCATCGCGGACATTACCGACCGTAAAAAGGCAGAGGAGGAGATCCGGGTCCTGGCGAGGTTTCCGTCCGAGAACCCCGATCCGGTCTTGCGCATCGGCCGGAATGGCAAGCTGCTCTACGTCAACAGGGCCGGCTTGGATCAACTTCCGGAGTGGCATCTGCAAGCAGGACAGGGCGTCCCATCCATGCTTCAGGATGTTGTCTTTGAGGCCCTGAGCAGTGGAGCGGCACGATTGATCGACCTCGAACACGGCAAGCGGACTTACGCGTTCTCTGTGACCCCGATTGCCGATGCCGGTTATGCCAACCTATACGGCAGGGACATCACCGACCGTAAAAAGGCCGAGGAGTCATTGAGGGAAAGCGAAAACAGATACCGGGAACTCAGTGTTATCGATGACCTCACCCAGCTTTACAATTCCCGGCATTTTTATCATCAGCTCAAAATGGAAATCGACCGGGCGAACCGCTACGGACAGCCTTTAACCCTTCTCCTGTTTGATCTCGACAATTTCAAGGCATTCAACGACACCTACGGCCATGTTGATGGAGACCAAGTTTTATTCCGGCTTGGTCAGGTGGTCAAACGGTGCCTGCGCCAGGCGGACTCCGCCTACCGTTACGGCGGCGAAGAATTCACCATTCTCCTGCCCATGACGACCGGCGCGGATGGTGCTGCTACAGCGGAAAGAATCCGGACAGAATTCAAGAAAGAGATTTTCTGCCCGGCTCCGGACCAGAATGTCCAAATGACGTTGAGCATCGGTCTTGCGCAATACAAGCCTCGGGAAGACATAAAATCCTTTGTTCACCGGGCGGATCAGCTCATGTACCAGTGTAAAAGAAACGGGAAAGACCGGGTTTGTTGCGATTTATAATAACGGATCCTGTGTACTCATGTTCTGTCGTGATGAAGAATGCGGCGGCCACGGAAACAGCCCCCCGGGCGGATGATTCCAAGCTGAAAAGGGCCGATCATGCGCGGGCCGCTTTTGCGAAATCATCAATCTTGCGAATGAAAAAATAGATATTCCGTTTCTTTACGAAGCGGGACGGGGATGGACAAAGGCGTTCCGCCGTCAACGGCG
>JGI20214J51650_10002853_pt1 | contig 10869 bp, 8 predicted proteins | sample WetSurMetagenome_FD_51650 | JGI IMG/M metagenome (IMG submission 51650)
TGCCAAACGGCATGTCTCTTTTAAGGCCCCCCTCGCATTGCCCCAAATGCGATAACCTGATAAAATCCTATGATAACATTCCTATCCTGTCATTTCTCATACTAAGAGGTAAATGCCGGCACTGTAAGGCGAGTATTTCCTGGCGTTACCCCGCGGTGGAGGCCTTAACCGGGGTCTTGGCGGTTGTGGCAATTTATCATTTTGGTTTTACGATTAAGGGGATTGAGGCTGCTCTGCTATCCCTGCTGTTCGTGCCGATATTTTTTATTGATATGGAGCACTGGATTATCCCCGATTCCCTGGATCTTCCCTGGATTCTCGTGGGACTGGCGCTGGCATTTGTGTCAGGCGGTTTCGTTGGTTGGAAAGGGGCGTTAATCGGCGCTNTAGTNGGCGGAGGTCTATTTTTCCTGATTATGCAACTCGGGAAAGTCGCTTTCAAAAAAGAGGCAATGGGGTTTGGGGATGTTAAATTCGCGGCTATGTTAGGGGCTTTTTTGGGAGGCTGGAAACTACTTTTAATCATACTCCTGGCGTCATTTCTTGGTTCAGTTGTCGGAGTGACATTAATTATCTCCTCCAATAAAAAGGGAAAACCCACTTATGTGCCTTTCGGGCCATTTCTGGTTATTGCCGCTCTTATCNCCATATATTTTGGCGATAGCATTATCGGCGCATACTTGAATTTAATCCGTCCTTAAAATGCTTCACAATAGACTATTTATGCCGATAAATGGTATGTGAAGAAAAAATACGATTCCTACGAACTTGAGATAATAATTTCGCTTGGNTTTTTTATCCTATTTCTNCTTTCCATAAATTTTGTCTCCGGTTATTCCTTTGAAAAAGCCCGCAAAGAACAAGCGGCTCAGTTTCAATCGCAACTTAATCTGGCTGCCGATTTCGCTTGTAACCTTNTGGAAAAAGACAATTTAAAACTTGAGTATTTCGGAAAGCCAATAGAAGGCAGTCTGGGTACCATCGCCCTTCAGGCAGGCGTGAGAAACATAACTTTAATCGATACGCTTGGCAGGACCATCGTTTCGTTGGAAAGCTCGCCTGATCCGTCAGAAACGCATATTACGCGGCCTCTGGTGCTCAAGGACGGCCGACGGTTTGGGTATNTGACCGTTGGCTCGCCGAATTTGGTTGGGCAGGAGTTAAGCCGCCTGGCCCGCTGGGATATCCTTTTTCGTTTGGCAGGGCTGTTTGCGGCCCTGATTATGGGCGCTTATTTCATAAGGGCTATTCTGCTTCCATACCGGCGTATTAAGCGCGAAGCAATCGATCATAATTTTGATTTGGGAAAAGCCGGTAATCAGGCCGGAATTGAATATATCGTCAGCACTTTTAAGGATGTCATCGTCGAGTTGGAGGATAAAAAAGCCGTTCTCGAGACGATGTACAAAAACTCAGAAAAACGGGCTGATTCTCTAGCGAGATATAACGAATATATCCTTGGCTCAATTTCCTCGGGCGTGGTCATTTGCGATTCAAGGGGAATTGTCACCTGTTTCAATCCCTCTGCTCGAAATATCCTTCAGTACCTTGAGCATGACTGCCGTGGCCGACATTACCGTGAAGTTTTTGGCTCTGAGCATAAGCTTGTCGGTCTCCTTGATGATGCTCTATTGCATAAAAAAGTGCATTCGCGCCTGGAATTCGAGATTCGCTGCTCCGATGGTAAGAAGCTATGGTTGGGATGCTCATCATCCCTGATTAATGATGAAAGAGGGGAGGGCATGGGGGCAGCCCTCCTTCTTATAGATCTCACCGAGATACGCCGTTTGCAGGAGATCTCATCATATACTGAAAAGATGGTTATCCTCGGCGAGACGGCCGCCGGCCTGGCGCATGAGGTCCGAAACTCCTTTGCGGCTATCATGGGGTTTGCAAATCTGCTGCGCAAGGGGGTTACCGATGATAAAAACTCGGCTAAATTGGCTGATGCCATTAAAAGCGAATCACTGGCAGCGGAGTCTCTCATGTCTCGGTTCTTAAGCTTTGCCCGGCCATTGAACCTTAACCCCGAGATATTTGATATAGCAGAACTTATCAGTGCAATATTTGAAAACTTCTCTCATCCCAATTTAAAGAAAATCAGGGTGACCAAACAGATAGATGGCAGTTTGCCGCCGATTCAGGGTGATAAGATGCTTCTTCGGCAGGTTCTGCTTAATCTAATTATCAATGCTTGTGATGCCTTACCAAACGGGGGAGAGGTACGGCTGAGCGTAACGGTTGATGAAAAAGATAANGCAGGCAATCTCGTTATTTCAGTAATTGACAATGGCGTCGGAATCGATCCCGAACTGGCCGGCAAAATATTCGATCCTTTTATTAGCGGAAAGCCCGACGGCACCGGTCTTGGTTTGGCATTAGTAAAAAAGATTGTAGTTTTACACGGCGGACGAATCGAAGTTCACAGCCGACCCGGTAAAGGCGCTCACTTTATTATTAATCTGCCAATCTTGCGCGATCATCAAATGAAATCCACACAGGCCAGTTCTGCTATGGCTGAAAAGTAATGATACTTGTTACTTGCTTTCCTTAAGTTAGTATTCTTACGCGCCGCTCACTGTCATACTCGCCACTCTATACGTTGGTGAAGCCACCGATCCCAAAAAGAGCAGATCACTTCCNATCATATCAACCTTCATCAGCAAATCNAGCATGTTAGCCGCGACAGTAATCCCCTCTACCGGATACGCAAGCTTCCCGTTTTCGATCCACAGCCCTGCGCCCCCCAATGAAAAATCTCCGGTCACAACATTAGCGCCAAACCCCATTAGATTTGTCAGGTAGAGTCCGCTCTTTATGGAGCCTATAATTTCATTGAATGACGATTTCCCCGCTTGCAAATAAAAATTGAGCGGACCAATAGATGGCAAAGATGAATATTCTCGTCGCGCATTACCGGTCGATTTTGTCTTCGCTTTTCGAGCGGTATAGGAATCGTAAAGGTAGCTTTGAAGAACGCCCTTCGAAATAACCTCTTTTCTATTTGTCGCTATGCCTTCTCCGTCAAATGGTGATGAAGCCAACCCCTTAGGCATCAAGCCATCATCAACAATCGTAACAATTTCGGTAGCCACTCTCTGGCCAAGCTTATTTAGAAGAAATGAGCCGCCCTTGAAAATGGCATCCCCATCGAGCGCCCCGACCAGATTTCCCAAAAGCGCCGCGCCGGTGACATTATCGAAAACCACTGGCACTACCGCCGTTGATGGCGTACGGGCCCCGAGCATTCGAACGGTACGTTCGGCCGCGATTGTGGCTACATCCTGTGGTGAATGTAGATCATTAACAAACCGTGCCGTCGATTGCCAGCCGTTGGATTGAAGCTTGCCGTTCTCTGAAGCTACGGGATTAACGGTAAGATGACAGAATGTCGACGCGAAGGCGTTGCATTCTCCGGCCGTGTTGGCCATTACCACCGTTCCCTGCCCGTCATAAAATCCGACTCCATCCGAATTTGTGATCCGCTTGTCATAATCGAACATGGTCCGCTCGGCTTCCAGGCAAAGATCAATCTTTTTCTGGCCGGGGATCAAATCAACCTCAGGATCATAGATTTGCAGATCAAGCGTCTTTTTTATCTTTTTCTGATCAGGAAGGCCATTATACTCGTCGGCTGAGACCTCCTGCGCAAGTGATATCGCCTGCTCCACTGCCAATTTAATTGCGCCCTTCGAGAAATCCGAACTGTAGCTGAATCCAAGTTTCTTATTTTTAAATACGCGCAAACCGAACCCCTGGGAGATCGATTCTTTCAAGTTCTCGATCTTTTCCATTCTGGTCGTAATCTCGGATTCCCGTCCCATCTCGATATAGACATCCGCCTCATCCGCGCCGGATCGTTTGGCAGCTTCGATTATATCGCCGGCGAGTTTTTCTAATTCAACCTGATTTAATTGATTCACCATTGATTTAACCTCCCTATACCCTGGTACCACCGACAGTCATCTCGGAAATCTTACAAGTTGGCATACCAACTCCAACCGGTACTCCCTGGCCGTCTTTGCCACATGTCCCTACTCCGGTATCATATTCAAGATCTTTACCGACCATGACTACTCTCTGCAATATCTCCGGTCCCGATCCAATCAGATTAGCCCCCTTAACCGGATATGTTATTTGGCCATCCTCTATCATATAACCTTCGGTTACCTGAAATACGAACTGCCCATTGGATATGTCAACCTGTCCGCCGCCGAAAGTTTTAGCGTAAAAGCCTTTTTTAACAGATTTCATAATCTCTTCCGGATCGTGTTCACCGGCAGTCATAAAAGTATTGGTCATACGGGGAACAGGAAAATATCGGTATGATTCCCGTCTGCCCGAGCCCGTAGATTCCAGGCCCATTAGTTTGCCATTGAGTTTATCTACCATGTAGCCTTTCAAAATTCCATTCTCGATCAGCATTTTTCGAGCTCCAGGTTCGCCTTCATCATCGATATTTATCGAGCCGCGAAGATGGGGGAGTGTGCCATCATCAACAACGCTAACCAACTCTGAGGCCACTCTTTGGCCGATTTTGCCGGCAAAAAGCGATGTCTCCTTGCGATTAAAATCAGCTTCCAGACCGTGACCGACAGATTCATGCAGCAGCACCCCAGCCCAGCCATTTCCTAACACAACAGTCTGTGGTCCTGCCGGGGCCTCCTGAGCGCGAAGCATAACTGTGGCAGTCCGCACCGCTTCTTTGGCGAATAGCTCCGGAGTCATCCTATCGAAATATTCGAACCCGATTCTCCCGCCGCCGCCGTGACGTCCTATTTGCTTATTACCGTTATCTTCCACAAGCGTCATAACATTAAACCGGAGCATTATTCTCTGGTCAGCGGCGAATAGGCCATCCGAGTTGGCGATCAGTACCACCTTCATGGCATCCCACAATGAACCCTCTACTTGATAAACTCGTTTATCTTCGTCGAACGCCGCCTTATTGGCTCTCCAAAGGAGATCGGCGCGCTGCTTGACTTCAATCTCATCCGGATAAATTTTTATCGGGGAGTTATTAGGAACGTCAACTGAACGCAAATTGAGCTTGTGATTCGCCCGTCCGGCGCCATCGGCAATCATTGAGGCTGTTTTTGCGGCGTGTAAAAGATCAGCCATTTCGAAACGCTCCGAATACGCGTACCCCGTTTTCTCGCCATTAATAACCCTTATGCCGATCCCCTGCGTAATACCAGATTGTGCCTGCCGAATCTTATTCTCTTCAAGAGAAAGGCCATTTACAACCGAATACTCGGCGTAGACCTCGGCAAATTCGCCCCCCCGGCTCAAAGCCTGGGAGATTAACTTCTCAATATTCTCCGCTGATAACAGACCGGTGATAGCGTCGAAACCCGGCTTGACTATTTTCGCTACCGTTGCGGTATTTAATCCTTCGTTCATTTTTTTCATTCCTGCTATATTGTCAAAATAATTACAATCAATGTTATTTACAGAACTAATAATTCCATAAAAAAGGTTTGCCGATTACTTGTATTTAACATAATGATTTTGTTTTTGTATGTCCAGATATTCGATTGTGGTAGCTATAAGTACCTTACGGATTCGTTGGCGCTTTGTAACCCTATACGCAATAATAATTTATGGTAATATTGATAATTGAATCGACAACCAGGCATTTTTTTCATTAGTAATTGATTAAACTCAACTACCAACTGATTCCAAATCAAAGCGGCGCCAGATAAGCTATCCATTATCAGGGAAAGTTTCTCAGGCGCCGCGAACTAACATTAATACCGCAACTAAAATACCGTTACGCGGTGTTATTTTACGACTATTACTTTACCGGAGGTAAATGCCGGTTTCCATGAATGATAACCGTCTATCGAGCCAAAATATAAGCCGCCCTGTAGCGGGTCTTTGGTAAGCTCGAAAGTATATTTCCCCGGCTTTGCTCCAGCTTTAATCTGCATAAAGAACGTGGCAATTTCCAATGGTTTATCAGGGCTGATTATGGCCGGCTTTTCAGCGCCTTTTAACGTATATATTCCCGCCAAAGATACGAAACCGGTATCGATACCCTTATTAGTAAACTTCTCATCCCATTGGGTGACCATATTCCTAAATATGACTGAATCTAATTTGATAACCGAAGGGTTGTACTTTAATGGGATACAGAAACTGCCGACTCCCGACCACGTCTTACCGTCGAACGATGTTTCGTCATCAACGAGAACTTGCAGGCCCATTTTAATACTTTGACCGGCTTTTGCTTGTAACGAGTCCAACAGAATCTGATCCGGTTTTCCAGGATCGACTAATTTCTGAGACTCCTCTTGCGCCTGGGCCACCACCCAAACGCAGGCGCATAAGGCTAAAATCACAATTAACAGTTTCGTCTTCATTGTACAATGACCGCCTTCCAGGGAATAGTGAAACGTGAACTAGCAATATTGCCAGCCTCTATTGTAATTGAATTTGATAATTCTCCGGCTTTACTCTGAGGTTGCAGGTCCAACACCAACTCCGTCGTTCCTTTGGGAAGAAGGCTGGTTTTTACCAGTTTAGCCTTAACCAATGATGGCGCCGATTCCTCAACAATAGACAGATTTGCCTTACTCGCATCGTTGTTTGTTATAATGATTTTAATCTGCGCCGGTTTGCCCACGACGACATTACCGAAGTCGGCTTCAGCGGGAGCGGGGGCAATAGTCTGCAGCGGATTATTGATAATGGCCGAAAATGAAATTTTAAGATATGGCTTTATCGGATCGCTTGAGTCAACATAGATTTGTTTATTGACTCGGCCGTTAAAATTCTTGGTGTTGAAATTAGCCAATATGGATGCTTCTCCGCCCGGTGCAATCGAACTATCTGAGAGCGGCGCAGTGGTGCATCCACAGGTCGGTTTGACATTGGTAATTATAAGGGTGTCTGTTCCTACGTTTCTAACCTTGAACGCGTGAACCACAACAGCGCCTCTGGGGATCGAGCCGAATTCCCATGTGTCTGCTTCAAATTGGATTCGTGCTTTCGAGGCCGGATTAACCTTGATTACCGCCGCATCGCTTTGCCTGCTTGTATCCGGGGCAGGCGTATTATCTGCCAGGCAGGCTGTCGAGATGCTCAGTATGATCATGATAAAACCAAGTGTTTTATACATCTTAATGGCTCCTCTTAAATAAAGGAAGTATGTAGTATTAAATCTCAATCTAAATAGCCCATCTCTTTCATCCAGGAATCGTTATATATTTTCGAAAGATAGCGATTACCTGAATCGGCCAAAATCATCACAGGGCATTTAATATCCTGTCTTTCCCGAACAACCTTTCTGGTTGCCGCCAGAACCGCCCCCGACGATCCACCGCAAAAGATTCCCTCGGTGCGAGCCATTTCCCGCGCGGTCAGGAAAGCCTCTTTATCACTTATCGGCAAAAATCTGTCGACTACATTAAAATCCATGGCGCCGACAAGCTTGTCGCTTCCGATCCCCTCGATTTCATAATGCTCGGCAACACCCAATTTCCCGGTTTCAAAATATGACGTGAATATTGAGCCTTCGGAGTCGACTGCCACAATTTCAATTGCCGGATTTCTTTCTTTTAAAAATCGTCCTACGCCGGATATAGTACCGCCGGTTCCTGCTCCAGCAATGAAGCAATCAATCTGCCCTTCGGTCTGCTCCCAGATCTCAGGACCCGTGGTGCAATAATGGCAATCTATATTAGCGGGATTGTTATATTGATCGAGATAGAACGAACGGGGAATTTGTGTGGCCAGTCGTTCGGCCGTTTTGTAGTTCGACGACGGGTCATCGGGTTTGGCTGTATGTGGAGTCAGAATTAATTCGGCTCCGAATGCCTTCATCATGTCCTGTTTTTCCCGGGAATTTTTATCGCTCATCACAATTATCGATTTATATCCTCTACAGGCGCAGACCCAGGCTACCGCTATTCCTGTATTTCCTGATGTTACCTCAATCACAACTCCGTGAGGCGAGAGACGGCCATCGCGCTCCGCGGCATCTATTAACGAGTTTGCGAGTCTATCCTTAATTGAACCGCTGGGATTATACATCTCAGCTTTTGCATAAAGAGTACAGGGCAAGCTTTGTGAAGCATTCCGCAGCGGTAATAATGGCGTATCACCGATGATTAATCTATTTGTCATTACAGGTACTATCGTTTGCCGGACCAGCATCTCTATTACTTATACCTCTTTATCTATTGAACGTTTCATCTTAATTAAGATTAAAAGCTAACTGCGTTAATATCAAGCGATTAACTGCTGCGTTTAACTTTCAAAAATCTAACCCCTAATTCTTAAACCGATATCTTTTCAATAGTTATCGGTGTAATCAAACGATTCTAAAGTAGTCAACCAAAGTGCAGCGTCGTGGCCTGGTAAAAGTGCGGGCGCGAGTCATTCCTTCGCCAGTGGTGCCGGCAATGGAAAAAGTGCAGAATCCCTCAGCGTTCATTCCCAGCCCTGCCATCGATGGTCCATTTTTTACGAAAATATTGCCATTACAGAGTTGGGCCATTTTAGAGAGGTTGGCGATATTTGTGGAGTGCATTGTAAATGTATGTTCAAATTTATGCTCCGCAGTTATGGCCAACTCTATTGCTTCCTCGATATCTCGGCAACGTACCAGCGGATGTACCGGCATTAGCTGCTCGGCCATAACCATCGGATCATCCCACTCAGCTTCGAAGAAGAGGAGTCTGGTTCCCTGCGGAACCCTTACACCGGCGGCATGGGCAATACTGACCGCGTCCTTGCCAACGAAATCTCTGCATACCTTCGGAAATCTCAATCCCTTTTTTGATGGGTCATCGATAACCACCAACGAAATAACCTTTCGAAGTTCATCGCCTTTGAGCTCATAACCGCCTGCCTGCGACATTTCGCGCTTTAGGAGGTTGTAGATTTTATCTACGGCAAATGTTTCTTTCTCCGAGGTACAGAGGATATTGTTATCGAAACTTGCCCCGTAAATAATATTATCCGCGGCCTTTTTGATATCCGCAGTTTCGTCAACAACCACCGCCGGGTTACCCGGGCCGGCGCAGATAGCCTTAGCTCCAGAGGTCATCGCCATCTGCACCACCTCGCCGCCGCCAGTGACCAGGAGCAAGTCAATATCGCGATTCTGCATAAGGCGCGTGGCGCTGTCTTTTGATGGGTCTTTAATTGCGGTAATGAGACTTGCCGGGCCTCCTGCTGATATGATGGCGTCGTTCAGTATCTCAGCTACTCTGTTAGTGACTCCCTTGGCGCTCGGATGTGCATTGATTAGAATCGCATTTCCAGCAGAGATTATGCTGATCGCATTATTGACCGCCGTTGCTGCCGGGTTTGTCGAGGGCGTGATTGCCCCTACAACTCCATAGGGAGCAGCCTCAGTAATTGTCAGGCCATGATCGCCGCTCCAGGCTTCGGTTGTGATATCCTCGGGTCCGGGAGTCTTACGTGCCGCCAGGTCGATCTTGAGTTTTTTATCAGGCATCCGGCCCAAGCCGGTTTCCTTGACAGCCATCTGGCCAAGCCCCTCAGAATAGCGCAACGCTGCCGAACGCATTGCCTCAATAACGACTTTCCGTCCCTCAAGTCCGAGTTCAAGCAGTTGTTTTTGCGCTTTACGGGCAGTTTCCGTAGCCTCATCGATCGTCTCATACAAACATGAGTAACCGCTAAGCTTTATCACAGGCTCAGGCGTATCGGGTTTATCGTACCCCATTTCACGCATGATCTCGTTTACAAGGCGATCGATATTTTCCGGCGTGTTTTCCAAAAACGCTCCATTATCCTATTGATATCAACTCAACTAATTGGTCCTATCCAGTCAAGGGACGTCATCTTTCCCGACGTACTCTAATGCATGAGGAAAGCCTGCTTTTCCCCAATGGAGAAGATGCCTACTTCTAAATTTTTCTTACTCTTTTGCTTCTCTTCCACCGGTAGGGAATATATCGTGAATATTTGGATGTGGCCTGGGGATAACATGGACGCTTACCAGTTCACCCACCTTTTGGGCGGCGGCAGCGCCGGCTTCCGTAGCGGCTTTACATGCGGCGACATCGCCACGCACCAGAGCCGTTACAAACCCGCCGCCAATCTTCTCGTAACCTACGAGTGTTACTTTGGCGGCCTTGACCATGGCATCGGATGCCTCGATTAACGCGATAAGACCTTTTGTTTCTATCATTCCTAATGCTTCCATCGTCACTCTCCTAATTAAGGGTAGCTAAGATATTTTTGACGATTTTATCATATCCCCAACATTTTGTCAAATGGTAATTTGGGGGAAATTGGACTCTATAATGATTAACCAAATTAGGTGAATTGGAGTATTCTCGGGATTTTGGCTATATTTGTTGTTGACCATAATATAGATATGCCTTAAAATATCCTTGCAGCTTATGTTTTGGCCGCACGGTTGGGATATCAAAAAAGTACATAGCCATTTGAGGCGAGTTGACAGATCGTTTAGTGATTTGATTTGGCTGATAGGGAGAATGAGATGAAAAGGTTATGGGAATCAATTGCAATCATAGTTTTCATAGGTACCTTGAATTTCGAATCCCTTGGACGACCCCCGGATTGGGCATATTGTCCAGGAGATATTAATAATAATCAAATTCATAATGGGATCGATATTACATATGGAATAAGCTATTTTAATGGCGGTAATGTACCACCTTTCTACGTTTATAATGATTCAACGGGAGATTCATTATATCTTGCGGGTGACGTAAATGGCAATTGCTTATTTACAATTTCGGATATCATATTCCTTAGGACTTATTTATATGGGGGGCCATTACTGCAATATTGTCCATATATGCGTCCCAATGGTTATATTTGCCCGGTAAATAATAATCCTCCATGGGATACAACCGGCGTGTT
>JGI20214J51650_10002855_pt1 | contig 10862 bp, 9 predicted proteins | sample WetSurMetagenome_FD_51650 | JGI IMG/M metagenome (IMG submission 51650)
ACTCGCGCGCTCGGATTTCAACGTTGCCGTGGTGTCCAAGGTGTTCCCGACGCGTTCGCACACGGTTTCGGCGCAGGGCGGCATCACCGCAGCCCTTGGCAATGTCGACGACGACCGCTGGGAATGGCACATGTACGACACGGTCAAGGGCGGCGACTGGCTGGGTGACCAGGATGCGATCGAGTTCATGTGCCGCGAGGCGGCGTCTGCCGTCTACGAACTCGAACATATGGGGCTGCCTTTCTCGCGCCTCGACAACGGCAAGATCTACCAGCGTCCCTTCGGCGGACAATCGAAGGACTTCGGCGGCGAGCAGGCCACGCGCACCTGCGCAGCCGCCGACCGCACCGGCCACGCGCTGCTGCACACGCTGTACCAGCAGAACATCAAGCATCGCACGCAGTTCTTCGACGAATACTTCGCGCTCGATCTGCTGCGTGACGCAGAAGGCTATTGCCTCGGCGTCACGGCCATGAGTATCGAAACAGGCGAGACGCTCCTGATCGAGGCGCGCACCACGCTCTTGGCCACCGGCGGGGCAGGCCGGGTGTTCGGCAACAGCAGCAACGCCATGATCAACACCGGCGACGGCCTCGGCATGGTGCTGCGCGCCGGGCTGCCGCTGCAGGACATGGAGTTCTGGCAGTTTCATCCCACCGGCATCGCCGGCGTGGGTTCCCTGATTACCGAGGGGGTACGAGGCGAGGGCGGATATTTGCTGAACAGACATGGCGAACGCTTCATGGAGCGCTATGCGCCACATGCGAAAGACCTGGCCGGGCGCGACGTGGTGGCGCGCGCGATAGCCATCGAAATTGCCGCGGGTCGCGGCTGCGGAGCTATCTCCAATCAAGGCGGCGGCGATTATGTCGAGCTCAAACTCGACCACCTGGGTGAAAAACGCATCGCCGAAAAACTCCCCGGCATTCGTGAACTTTCGATTCGATTTGCCGGCGTCGATCCGGTCGAAAAACCCATCCCCGTCGCGCCGACTGCGCACTACATGATGGGCGGCATTCCCACCAACCTGCATGGCCAGGTCGTCGCGCCGGCGCACTATGGCCCGGAAGAACCGGTGCCAGGGCTTTACGCCGTGGGCGAATGCGCCTGCGTCTCGGTGCACGGCGCCAACCGCCTCGGCGGTAATTCTCTGCTCGACCTGATCGTGTTCGGCCGGGCCGCGGGCAAGCACATGCTGGAGCATCTGCGCGACAACCCCTATCCGCGCCCCTTGCCTGATCATGCTGCGGACGCCAGCCTGGCGCGGCTGCAGCGCTGGGACCAACCCGGCGGCGAACGCGTGGCGGCAATTACCGACGGCCTCCGGCGCATGATGCAGACGCACTGCGGCGTGTTCCGCACCGACGCGGTGTTGCGCGAAGGCCTGGAAATGCTGGACGCACTGGAAACGCGTCTGGCGCATGCCGGTCTGCAGGACACCAGCCGCGTGTTCAATACCGCGCGCATCGAGGCGCTGGAACTGGAAAACATGATGGGCGTGGCACGGGCGACGCTGGTGTCGGCGATCCACCGCACCGAGAGCCGTGGCGCACATACGCGGGAGGATTTTCCTCTGCGGGATGACGAGCACTGGTTGAAGCACACGTTGTATTCGCGGCCGGGGGATCAGGTGGATGCCAAGCCGGTGCGGCTGAAGCCATTGACGGTGGAGTCGATACGGCCGATGGAGAGGGTGTATTGATGAAATTCCGCCTCTACCGCTACCACCCCGAAACCGACGCCAAACCCCACATGCAAGACGTCGAACTCGACATCGACCCAGCCGGCAAGATGCTGCTCGACGCGCTCCTGGCGATCAAGGCGCAGGACGAAACGCTTTCGTTGCGCCGCTCCTGCCGCGAAGGCGTGTGCGGCTCGGATGCGGTAAACGTCAACGGCAAAAACCGGCTGGCGTGCATCACCCCCTTGTCCGAACTGAAGCAAGCGATCGAGGTGCGGCCGCTGCCGGGGCTGCCGGTGATCCGCGACCTGATCGTCGACATGGAGCCGTTCTTCCAGCAATACCGCTCGATCAAACCCTGGCTCATNAACGATGATCCAGAACCCGAGGTCGAGCGGCTGCAAAGCCCGGCCGACCGTGCGCGGCTCGACGGTGCCTACGAGTGCATCCTGTGCGCCTGTTGCACCACGGCGTGCCCGTCGTTCTGGTGGAATCCGGACAAGTTCGTCGGCCCGGCGGGGCTGCTGCAGGCGTATCGCTTCATCGCCGATTCGCGCGACGAGGCGACCGCCGTGCGGCTGGACAATCTGGAAGATCCCTACCGGCTGTATCGCTGCCGCGGCATCATGAACTGCGTCGATGCCTGCCCCAAGGGGCTGAACCCGACGGAGGCGATCGGGCGCATCAAGTCGCTGCTGGTGAAACGGCGTGTCTGACGCACTGACCTGGCGTTGCCGGCGCGGACTGCTGGAACTGGATATCTGGCTGGGTGGCTTTTGGACCGCGCACCGCGCTACACTTCAACCTCATGAGACAGCCGCGCTGGAGCGGCTCCTGACGCTGTCGGATATGGAGATTGCAGACCGGCTGCAAGGCAGGACGCCCGCGGGCGATGCCGACCTTGAAGCGCTTGTTCAACGCCTGCGACACTTTCGGAACACATGATGAAAAAAACCGTCACCCTTACTTTCAGCGACGGCAGTCCGTCCATCGAACTGCCGGTCGAGCAGGGCACCTACGGCAAGCCGGTGATCGATATCCGCGCGCTCGCCGCCCAGGGCTACTTCACCCACGACCCGGGCTTCACCGCGACGTCCAGCTGCAATTCCGCCATCACCTACATCGACGGCGACAAAGGGCTGCTGTACTACCGCGGCTACCCGATCGAGGAACTGGCCTACCAGTCGGACTACATGGACGTCTGCTATCTGCTGATCCACGGCGAATTGCCGACGGCGGGGCAGAAGGTTGCATTCGAACAGTCGATCCGCCATCACACCATGCTGCACGACCAGATGGATAGCGTGTTCCGCGGCTTCCGCCGCGACGCGCACCCGATGGCGGTGATGATCAGCGTCACCGGCGCGATGTCGGCGTTTTATCACGAAGACATGAACATCTTCGAGCCGCGTCAGCGCGAGATCGTGGCGCACCGGCTGATCGCCAAGGTGCCGACGGTAGCGGCCTGGTCGTTCAAGTACAACGAGGGCCAGCCCTTCGTCTACCCGCAGAACCGCCTGTCCTACGCCGAAAATTTCATGCACATGATGTTTTCCAGCCCGTGCGAGCCCTACGAACCCAACCCGGTGCTGGCGCGCGCGCTCGACCGCATTTTCATCCTGCATGCCGATCACGAGCAGAACGCGTCGACCTCCACCGTGCGGCTGGCCGGCTCCAGCGGCGCCAATCCCTACGCCAGCATGGCCAGTGGCATGGCCTCGCTGTGGGGGCCGCTGCACGGCGGCGCCAACGAGGCGGTGCTGAAAATGCTCGACGAGATGGGCGACATCTCGCGCATTCCGGAATTCATCAAGCGCGCCAAGGACAAAACCAGCGGCTTCCGCCTGATGGGCTTCGGCCACCGCGTCTACAAGAACATGGATCCGCGCGCGCGCATCATCCGCGAGACCTGCTACGAGGTGCTGGACGTGCTCGACCTGCGCGACGATCCACAGTTCAAGATGGCGATGGAACTCGAACGCATCGCGATGGAGGATGAGTACTTCATCAGCCGCAAGCTCTATCCCAACGTGGATTTCTATTCCGGCATCATCTTTCGCGCCATGGGCATCCCCACCAGCATGTTCACGGCCATGTTTGCCCTGGCGCGTACCGCCGGCTGGGTGGCGCAGTGGAACGAGATGCTGTCCGACCCCGCGCACAAGATCGGCCGTCCGCGCCAGCTTTACACCGGCGCGGCGCGGCGCGAATTCGTACCGCTGGACCAGCGCGGCGCGTAAGTCCTGCGCGTGATGGCCGACTGACCCTGCATGAGCACCTCCGACTGGCACCTGACTTCTCCGCTGTATGCCGGCAATGCGGCGTATCTGGAACAGTTCGGCGACGACGCGCTGGCCCCCTGGCTGGCGCAGCCGCTGCCGGGCGCGGCGGCCGGATCTGACGCCGCGCAGGTCGCCGTATTGCGGCTGATCAACGCCTACCGCTATCTGGGCGTGCGGCAGGCGGAACTCGATCCGCTGCGGCGCTTCGACCTGCCGCCGACGCCTGAACTCGACCCTGCGCATTACGGCCTGACCGAGGCCGACCTCACGCGCGAATTCGAGACCGGCTCGCTGTTCGGCGTGGAGCGCACGACGCTGGCCGACATCCTGCAGCGACTCGACAGCGCGTACTGCGGGCGCATCGGTTTCGAGTACATGCACATCACCGACATCGCGCGCAAACGCTGGCTGCAGGAGCGTATCGAGTCGGCGCGCGGTCAATACGGGGTGCCGGTCACACTCAAGAAGCGCCTGCTGAAGCGGCTGACCGATGCCGAGACGCTGGAAAAGTTTATCCATACCCGCCACGTCGGGCAGAAGCGCTTTTCGCTGGAAGGCGGCGAAAGCCTGATTCCGCTGCTCGACCTGGTCATCGAGCGGTGCGCCCGCCATGGCGCGAAAGAGATCGTCATGGGCATGGCGCATCGCGGCCGCATCAACGTGCTCGCCAACATCATGGGACGCTCGCTGGATAGCCTGTTCGAGGAGCCCGAGAACGGTGGCCCCCATGCGCCGCTGTCGGGCGACGTGAAATACCATCAGGGCTTTTCCACCGATATCGCCACCCCGCACGGGCCGGTGCACCTGGCGCTGGCATTCAACCCCTCGCACCTCGAAATCGTGCATCCGGTGGTGCGCGGCTCGGTGCGCGCGCGCCAGGACCGGCGCGGCGACGTGCTCGGTTACGAGGTGGTGCCGGTGATCCTGCACGGCGACGCCGCGCTGTCGGGTCAGGGCGTGGTGATGGAAAGCCTCAACATGTCGCAGACGCGCGGCTTCCGCAACAACGGCGGGATCCATGTCGTCATCAACAACCAGATCGGTTTCACCACCTCCGACCCGCGCGACGTGCGCTCGACGCTGTACTGCACCGACGTCGCCAAGATGGTCGAGGCGCCGGTGTTGCACGTCAACGGCGACGACCCCGAGGCGGTGGCCTTCGCGGTGCAGACCGCGGTCGACTTCCGCTACACCTTCCACAAGAACTGCTTCATCGACCTGGTGTGCTACCGCCGCCACGGCCACAACGAGCAGGACGAGCCGCTCGCCACCCAGCCGCTGATGTACCGCCGCATCCAGGCGCATCCCAGCGCCCGCGTCCTGTATGCGCAGCGGCTGGTGGACGAGGGCCTGCTGACCCAGGTGCAGGCGGACGACATGGTCGACGATTGCCGCGAACGGCTGGAGCACGGCGAGTCGCTGAGCCCGCCTGCACTGTCCGATTTCAAGAAGGTTTTCGGCACCAACTGGGGACGCTTCAAGGGCATCCCGGTCAGCGAGGTGCCGACCGCGGTGCCGGCTGCGCGCCTGGATTTTCTGGGCGAGCGCATCACCACGCTGCAGCACGAAGTCGAACTGCATCCGCGGGTACAGAAAGTGCTCGACGATCGCCGCAAGATGCGCGGCGGCGAACTGCGGCTGGACTGGGGCTACGCCGAGCATCTGGCCTACGCCAGCCTGCTCGATGCGGGCCACAACGTGCGCGTATCGGGCCAGGATTCGGCACGCGGCACCTTCTTCCATCGCCATGCGGTATGGCACGACCAGAAGCGCGAGCGCCGCCAGAGCGGGGTGTATATCCCGCTCGAACACATCCACGAACGCCAGGGCAATTTCACCATCATCGATTCGCTGCTGTCGGAAGAAGCCGTGCTGGCGTTCGAATACGGCTACGCCACCGCCGACCCCGACACGCTGGTGGTGTGGGAGGCGCAGTTCGGCGACTTCGCCAACGGCGCGCAGGTGGTGATCGACCAGTTCATCACCAGCGGCGAAGCCAAGTGGGGACGTCTGTGCGGGCTTACCCTGCTGCTGCCGCACGGGCTCGAGGGGCAGGGGCCGGAGCATTCTTCCGCGCGCCTCGAACGCTACCTGCAACTGTGCGCGCAGGACAACATCCAGGTGTGCGTGCCGACCCTGCCGGCGCAGATATTCCACCTGCTGCGGCGGCAGATTGTGCGCCCGATCAGAAAACCGCTGGTGATCATGACGCCCAAGAGTCTGCTGCGTCACCCGGCGTCGACGTCGTCACTGGCGGATCTTGCCAGCGGGGCGTTCCTGCCGGTGATCGACGACCCGCGCGCGCCGCGTCAGGCGAAACGCGTGGTGGCGTGCAGCGGGCGCGTGTGGTTCGACCTTGAAGCGGCACGTGCTGCACGCGGGCTGGACAGCATTGCGCTGGTGCGGGTCGAGCAACTCTATCCCTTCCCCGAAGCGGCATTCCGCGCCGTGCTGGGGGCCTATCCCCAGGCCGACATTTTCGTCTGGGCGCAGGAGGAGCCGATGAACCAGGGCGCGTGGTATCAAACCCTGCATCACCTGAATCACTGCGCACCGGCCGGACGTCGTTTTCATTACGCCGGGCGTCCCGCTGCTGCTGCGCCGGCATCGGGCTACGCATCGCGCCACAAGGCGGAACTGGAAGCCTTGCTGACGGCCGCGCTGGAGGCTCCCTATGAAAATTGAAGTGCGTGTGCCGACTCTGTCCGAATCGATCGCCAGCGGCACCCTGCTGCCATGGCGCAAGCAGATCGGCGAGACCGTCGCGCGCGACGACCCCCTGGTCGACCTGGAAACCGACAAGGTGATTCTGGAGATCCCCGCGCCCGCATCCGGCACCCTGATCGAACTGCGCCAGCCGGAAGGCGCGGTGGTCAAGGCCGACGAGGTGGTGGCGGTGATCGAGACCGGCGAGGCCATCGGTAGTAAGCAAACTGCAAACGCATCCACCGTCCGGCCTGATCCCTTCGTCATAGCTCAGGACGGGCCTGTCGAAGGCCAAAAGTCAGGCCAATCTCAAGTCGTGGCGTCCATTGCCCCGTCGCCAAAAGTCAGCGTGCCGCTGCCCGCCGCCGCTGCCGAAATGCCCGTCGTTGCCCCCGGCACCAGCCGCCGCGAGCCGTTGTCGCGCCTGCGCCTGCGGGTGGCCGAGCGTCTGGTCGCGGCGCAGCACACCGCCGCCATGCTCACCACCTTCAACGAGGTGAACATGCAGCCGGTGAACGAACTGCGCCAGCGCTACAAGGCCGAGTTCGAGATCAAGCACGGGGTCAAGCTCGGCTACATGTCGTTCTTCGTGCGCGCGGTGTGCCAGGCGCTGCGGCAGTTTCCTGTCGTCAACGCCGCCATCGACGGCAGCGACATCGTGTGGCAGGGTGATGCCGATATCGGCATCGCCATCTCCAGCCCGCGCGGGCTGGTGGTGCCGATCCTGCGCCGCGCGCAAACCCTGACCTCCGCCGCAATCGAGGCGGCCATCGCCGACTTCGCCCTGCGGGCGCGCGAAGCCAGACTCACCCTCGAAGACCTCGCCGGCGGCACTTTCTCCATCACCAACGGCGGCGTGTTCGGCTCGCTGCTCTCCACCCCCATCCTCAATCCGCCGCAGTCGGCCATCCTCGGCATGCACACCATCCAGGAGCGCCCGGTCGCCGAAAACGGCCAGGTGGTCATTCGNCCGATGATGTTCCTCGCCCTGACCTACGATCACCGGCTGATCGATGGGCGCGATGCGGTGCAGTTCCTGGTTGCGGTCAAGGCTGCCCTCGAAGCGCCGGACGCCCTGTTGCCGGCGGTCTGAATCCCGCAAGCGATGAAGACAGTTTTCATGGAAAAGGATAGTTTGAAGCGGCCGCCGCATAGCCTGGTCGAAGTCAGCGACCTGCATTACTCGTACGAGAACAATGCGGTGCTCAAGGGCGTCAACCTGGTCATTCCACGCGGCAAGGTCGTCGCCATCCTGGGCGTCAGCGGCTGCGGCAAGACGACGCTGCTGCGTCACCTGGGCGGCCAGCTCAGGCCGTCACGCGGCAGCGTGACCTTCAATGGCCAGGTGGTCCATGCGCTGAACAACAGGAACCTTTACGCAATACGGCGCAAGATGGGGATGATGTTTCAGGTCAGCGGCCTGTTCAGCGATCTTTCGGTGTTCGACAACATTGCCTATCCGATGCGCGAGCACACCGACCTGCCGGAAGAGGTCATCCATGACCTGGTGCTGATGAAACTCCACGCCGTCGGCCTGCGCGGTGCCCACGCCCTGCGTACCAGCGAACTGTCGGGCGGCATGGAACGCCGCGTGGCGCTTGCCCGCGCAATCGCGCTCGATCCCATGCTGATCATGTACGACGAACCCTTCGCCGGGCTCGATCCGATATCGCTCAATATCATCGCAGACCTGATCCGCCGTCTCAACGATGCGCTCGGGCTGACATCGGTTCTGGTGACGTACGACGTTCCGGAGTCGCTGAAAATTGCCGATTACGTCTATTTTCTCCACGACGGCGTGGTGGTGGCCGAGGGAAATGTCGCCGAGATCATCGATTCGACCGACCCCTTCGTCCAGCAATTCGTCCATGCTGCGCATGATGGACCGGTTGCCTTTCAGTACCCGAGCCGTCCCTTTCCGGAAGAACTGGAGATCGCCCTCGCCGTACCCAGCTTGCCCCCAGCCTGAACAGGCTGCGATACGGCCCGCTTAATCCACCAGCAAGGTCACCGTGGTTTCGGCCGTTTTCCTGTCGATGACGAGTTGCACTTCGCAGTATTCATTCAGTTCGTCGACCGGCGTGGGGTCATCCGCGCAACTGCAGCCGGCAATCACGCCCGTATAAAAGATTCCTGCCCTGACCTGGATCGATCCGGCTTCCTCGCGCACGCTGAGGATCATGACCTGGAATGGCCGCTCCGTTACGTAACTGCTGACAGCCAGGCCTTGCTGCAGCGGGAGCAACCCGGCATCCAGTTGTTCGATTTCCAGCTTCAATGCATCCCTGAACCCAGGCGTTTCCCATGCGTTCAATGATTGCGGCAGTCTGATCATCGTTTGTCGTCTCCCGTTACGTGGATGCGGTTTTCCCTGGCGGTCATGCTGCCACCTCGTCGAGCAGGGGCTGATAGACAGCCAGGTCCGCAGCTGAAAAGCAGCAATAGACGACTTCCCGGATCTCCGGAAACATGGCCAGGGCGTTGCGGACGGTCGCAACCGCTATCGGGGCCGCGAGTTCGATCGGGTAAGCATAGACCCCAGTACTGATGCCCGGAAATGCCAGCGTGTGAATGCCGCTGCGGGCGGCGACCTCGATGCAACGCCGATAGCACGATGCCAGCAGCTCGGGCTCGCCGCGGATGCCGCCGTGCCAGACCGGGCCGACGGTGTGGATGACGAATCTCGCCGGCAGCCGGTAGCCTTGGGTCAGTTTTGCATCGCCGGTCTTGCAGCCGCCAAGCGACCGGCATTCGGCCAGCAGTTCCGGCCCGGCGGCGCGATGGATCGCGCCGTCCACCCCGCCTCCGCCGAGCAGCGAGGAATTGGCCGCATTGACGATGGCGTCAACGGACANGGTGGTGATATCGGCCTGAATGGCGCGCAATGTGGCGGGCATGGTGTGTGAGGCCTCTGGTTCTGGTCGTGTCATCCTCGACGCCATGGAGTTCTCTGGTGTTTGCGCCGACAAGCGTGCGCAGAGCGGTGAAGTGCATTCATTTGGTTTTGGGAGCCGCCGCACTGGCGGACGAACGGATTACCTTCAGTTCCGTGGTGAGCCAGTTCCTGCTTTCGACCGGCGCAGAATTGCCGCACTTGACCAGGTAGGGCTTGCCCGACGTACTGCTGGTGGAAGCACCCGATTCGATGAACTGCTCCGTGCTTTGCACCGCGTTCCTGCCTTCGAGGTACTTGAGTTTGCGAAGCAGATGGGTCGTCGCTTCGGACGCGCTGTGCCAGGACCCGTTGCGATAGAACGTGCAATCCGACGACTGCAATCTGGCAAGCAAGGCATCGATTTCGGCACGAACCGGCGGCGAAGCAGGCGCTGCGTTGAGCGACGTCGCAAATACGAAAACGATCAGGGCGAGAAAGAACGGGCGCATGTTGGGGATGCGGACTGACGGTCGATGGATTTCAACGGCAGCCAGAGTCTGGCAACGGGAACCTAAACTCAGGCGGCATCCTGCGCCACGCTTTCCAGGATGATTTCACCCACGCGCCTGCTCGAAGGCAGGAGGGTATGCACCGTCCGGATTCGAACCAGCTCGACGAGCCACTCGGCGCTCACCTCAGCGAGCGACACGACACCGTCGTTCGGCTCGCCGCTGAACGGGCCACGTTTCCACGGCAGGCCACGGATGCCGGCGATGGCTGTGGTCGGAACGGACAAAGGGCCGACACCGGCCATTCGATCCGCCGACCCGAGCAGCTGACCGCAATCCCGGGTGAACGCGCGGTAGACCGGATGGGAAGCAAGCCTCTGCGCCAGACGGGCGGGCCGGAGCGGGGAACCCAGCAGGAACACATGGCGTGGTCCGGGGGTGCCTGCAGGCAGGCTGTTCACGGCAGCCCTGAGCAAAACCCCACCCAGGGAATGCCCAATCAGCACATAGTCGTCCCCGCTAGCGGCCAATGCGGAGATTTTCGCAACAAGCCGCCCTCTGATGCCAGCGAAGTTTTCCAGCAATACGGAGTATCCAAAGAAGCTCGTCCTGAAGCCGGCGCCCTTCAGGTGCTGGAGCAGGGGCCAGCCCGATAGCGGTGACCGGCCCATGCCGTGGACAAAAAGCGCATGCATGCATGGTCCCGCGGCCTGGCTTGGAAGCAACCGGCCTGCGCGGTTTCCCGCACGGGTCCGGTTGACGACCGGGTTATGCGTAATGCTTCTTGGCACCAAGCTTGGCATCAAACC
>JGI20214J51650_10002856_pt1 | contig 10862 bp, 11 predicted proteins | sample WetSurMetagenome_FD_51650 | JGI IMG/M metagenome (IMG submission 51650)
CCGCCATATTCATTGGGCGGCAAACTGATGCTATGGATAACCAGCAGCTTAATGGGGGTATGCGGGGGGCGACCATCATGATTTGGCGAAGCAACTCGCCTTACACCGCTTAACCAACCTTGCGAATCCGGTTTCAATCGATATTGTCCTTATCTGTGATGGATAGGCGTTCCATGCGATAGCGTAGCGCACGAAACGTCACGCCCAGTATCTTGGCTGCAGCTGTGCGGTTGAAATGAGTTTGATGAAGCGCCTCCAGAATGGCATCACGCTCGATCCGATCCAGATAGTCAGCCAAAGGGTACTTGCCGGTACCACCCGGCCTGGCCTCACCTTGTACCGACTGCAATGGCATCAACTGCAAATCAGCAGGTGCAATGATGTTATTCAGGCACAACGCCAACGCCCGCTCGATGATATTTTCCAGCTCCCGCACATTGCCCGGGAAGTCATATCCTTCCAGTTCGTGCAATGCCTCCGCAGAGAATTTGGCAGTCGAGCTTCCGCGCAAGCGTTCCAGAATCTGGTTGGCAATTTGCGGTATATCCTCGCGCATCTCCCGCAATGAGGGCATATGCAACGAAATGACGTTAAGACGGTAATAGAGATCTTGTCGAAATCTGCCTTGTTGCACACAACCAATCAGGTCATGATGAGTAGCGCTGAGAATACGCACATCCACAGACTCTTCCTGCGTAGAACCGACACGGCGCACTTTCCTTTCCTGAATAGCCCGCAGTAGCTTAACCTGCATTGCCATCGGCAGGTCAGCGACCTCATCCAGCAGCAAGGTTCCCTGGTTTGCCGCTTGGAAGAATCCCTCCCTATCCTTTTCTGCACCTGTAAATGCGCCCTTGCGGTAGCCGAAGAACTCGCTCTCCATCAGGCTCTCGGGAATTGCGCCGCAATTTACCGCAATTAAAGGCTGTCCGTGCCGAGAACTTTTCTCTACGATCAGCCGCGCAGCCAGCTCTTTGCCGCTACCGGACTCGCCGCTGATATGCACAGGCGCCTGACTGCGCGCCACACGATTGATCAATCCGCGAACTTGCGCCATGGCGGGCGAACTTCCCAACAAAACACTCTCCCCGCCCTTTTCGAACTCGCTTGGGCCAGGCAACCTGAGCGCTGAAGTAACCAGCGTGCGCAATTGATCCAGCGCTACCGGCTTGGACAAATAATCGAATGCTCCTGCCTTGAGAACCGCCACTGCGTTCTCCAGATTGCCGTGAGCAGTAATCACGGCAACCGGCACATCCAGACTGCGTTCGGCAATGTACCGCACCACTTCAAGCCCTTCACCGTCCGGCATGCGCATGTCAGTCAGACACAGATCAAAATTTTCCGAGCCCAGGCGTTCCCTGGCCTGTTTCACGCCGCTTGCACGGACCACCTCCAACCCCATGCGCACCAGCGTCAGCTCCAGCAACTCCAGAATGTCTGCTTCATCGTCCACAACCAGCACACGCGGGATCGTTTTTGCCTTATGACTCATCGTCGCTCCTGAAAGTGATACGGAAACATGCTCCGCCATCAATGGCTCGCTTGTATTCAATCATCGCTCCGTTCGCTTCGCAAAGTTCGCGCGCGATATACAGCCCAAGCCCGGTCCCACTTGCGTCCGTCGTAAAAAACGGCTCGAACAATTTCTGCACTGCGTCACCTGGCACACCTGCTCCGTCATCGGCCACTTCCAGTGCCACCCTCCCATCATCGGCAGTAAATACCCGCAGACGAACACTACCCGGCAGTTTCTGACTGTATCGCAAAGCATTGCGACACAGATTCCATAGCACCTGCTCGAAATGCCCACCATCAAAATTCGCCTTGCACGCCGGATTGACACTCAATTCGAACACTGAGCGCGAAACCTGCGAGACCTGGCACAGGTTATCGACGACCTCCTCTATGCGCACCGCTAAATTCAAGCTTTCCGGACGCAGCCGATCGCGCCGGTTGACCTGCATCACATCCTGCACGATGCGATTCAATCGCATCGTATTATCCAAAATGATCTGCAGCAACCTCGCCTGTTTCGAGTCATGTTCCTGCTCTTGCAGCAACTCAGTCGCATAGCTGATGGATGACAAAGGGTTACGAACTTCATGCGCGATGTTTGCGGTCAACCTTCCCAGCGCAGCAAGCTTGACCTGTTGAGCCTGTTCTTGAACCCGTTGCATATCTTCCAATACCACCACCACGCCCCAGAAACCTTCGCGCTGCACAGGCAAGAAACGTACACGCACCGGATGATTAGTCCCCGGCAAGCGCAATGCCTCATGTCCAAGCGCATTATTTTGGCGCCATGCGGCGAACATCGCATCCAGCAAAGGAGAACACTCTGCCAATTGAATTTTGATGCCTGCAGGGAATACATAACCCAATAGCCTTTCCGCGCCCGGATTCGATTGACGCACAACCCCGCGCTCATCCACCACCAGCACCCCATCCGGCATATCCTGAATCATCAGGCGATTCGCCTCGGCCATATTGGAAAGATCCACACCGCGACGTAACGCCAGCTTCTCACTAGCTACGGCATACTTTGACAATGTATGAGCCAGCCAAGCTACCGCAAAGTACGAAGTACTTAGGATACCCACCTGAAGGAACTGCGCCCCGGTTGCATCTCGAGTCAAAATCGCATATCCGTGCTCCAGTAGCATAGCAATACTGGCAAGTGCCGAAAACAGCAAGGTGATACGACCACGGCCGATCATTCCAGCCAGAGCCAGTGATACCAGTAGCAACATCCCCAGATTACTCTGTACGCCACCGCTAAAATACGTCAACAATGCAACAGCAGCGATGTCCGTACATATCTGGAAGGCCAGTTGCAGGGTAGTCCGCGGCTTGCGTAAACCTACGGCCAGCACCGAAATCAACACCAGGAGGGTATAGGCAACAGCAACCCAGAAGAACCAGGTTCGGTCATGAGCACTCAGCGAGAACATTTCGCCGAATAATGTCGGCACAAGCACCAGCATCCCGCCGAGGACCATGCGGTAAAGATTGAAAAAACTGATAGAACGCCACTGGCTTTCCTGCGATAGCGGTGCCGCCGTTTGCAAGGAAGGGAATAAGCCAGTGAGGGATAGACTATCCCGCATTAGAGTTACTCTGAGGTATGTTCGCGACGGTGCGCATCGCTGCAATAGAAATTGCCGCCCGCCAAGATACTTTCACTTTTAGGCAAATGAACTCCGCACTTTACGCAGCGCACCATTTCCTCCGCCGAAGTGGGGGTGTCCTGCCGAGGCGACTGTCTGCGATATGATCGCAACAAAAGATACACCACGATTATGACAGCCAACAAAAACAATAAGCGACTCATGCTCCACACTCCACAGATAACCGCATGCAAGCGGCAAATTCAAACCCCGTGCATTCTAAATGCAATGTGCACATGCAACAAACCAATCACCAATGCCGATCTATTCCAAAAAAAAGGCCAGCACTAAAGCTGGCCTTGCCAATTGCTCTCGGCGTAGCGGCTTTCCCGGTCTTTTATACTGGTTTATTCATACCGCAAGCCGCCCCCCGCACATCTTTCTTAAAGACTGGCAGCTATACTGGCTATTGTTACTGACAACGCTGTGAGCCAGCCAAGATCCCCAATAAATTTGGTATCTTCAGTTGAAAGCTTCTCATGGTTCTTAATCTTAGCGTTAATCCTTTCCAATTCAACCTGCAACTCTTTGAGTTTCGCCTGTTGCATTTGCAATTCTTTCAACTTTGCCTGTTGGTTTGCCTTTAATGTTGTGGTGTCGGATTTTTTTTCCATAAGATTAGCACCTCGTAGTGATATGTTTGATAACGAAAAACGACAATCCTGCTGTCAACCAAATTTATTTCTGAGATACATTTTTATACTATTCTTCGAGTTAGTAGTTGTCAATTTTAAAGAAGCCTGTTTCGCAGTTATAAAAGTCGTCAACGACGACCTGTCGTTCATGCGAAAATCACGATTAATACTCAGCCTCAATGTATAGTTGGGGTGACCAAGATTTACTGGCAATGCCATATATTTAAACAATCCTTGAGGACAAAAATTCTAAGATGAACAATTGGCTATTTCGAATCCCTAACAGATATTTGGCTTATTTCGCCCTTTCAATTTGGGCGGTACTCAGTTTCATGCTATTGCACAAAACATCTTATGGAATTGATGAAGGTGCAGCCCATGCTCTATTGCTAGTCTGGTCAGTATCGGACAACGTTGTCAGTCCGATTCTAACTCTGGGTTTCCCCGATTTTCGTACGATATTTCTTGCCCCTGCCGGCATTTTGTGGACAGGCAACATAGTCGCAGCAAAAATAACGACAATGCTGATAATGGCAATCGCGGCCTGGGCTTTGCACGCTTGGCGTCATCGAAGCGGATACGGTGAAAGTGCACTATTGGCCACCGGATTGCTGTTGATCTCTCCGCTGCTGATCGGTCAAATTGACGCCATATCAGTCGCGGCTTACTTACTGCTTATCTTTGCACTAGGCGCTTGGTCTGATCAACTCTACCGTGAATCAAAGCGAGCCTTCGGAGGAATGTATTTCGCACAAATTTTATTATGCTTAGTTAGCATCACGCTTCATCCGCTGGGCCTTGCTTATCCTTTGGCACTGCTATGGTCCTGGTATAAAAATCCGATCGGCCAGAAACATCAAACCTATTTTTATTTTGGCATTGCATTCGCAACATTAATGGCTCTCGCGCTCACTTCAGGATGGAGCCATATTGAGTGGTTTCATAACCCGATCATGAGTTTATCGGCCCTTCTGTTAGGTCCGGCAGCGGGCGATGCATTTGGCCCTTTCCATTGGCTTTGCGGCGTTGGTATGCTCTTCGTTTTAATCTCGGTCATTTGGAAACAAGCTGCCCATCTTTGGGCTGATTTTCTCGGTCGAACGCTCTTATTCGCACTCCTAATTGGCTTGCTAACCGGGGATGAAATATTTGGAATAGTTGCGCTGGCAATCTGCCTGTATTGGGGCTTTCCGCTTCTGCTGCAAAGATCATCAAGCCAGCACAGAGGTTTTTGGGCACAACAGGGAATGGTTTTATTAATTTCTGTCGTGATTTCTACAACATTCATGGTGATAGACAAGGAGAACTATCAATTATTGCCAATGGATTACCTGTCACCGCGGGACACTCTGATCAAGACGCTAGCGGAAGATAGTGGACTCTTTTCAAATAGCGATTCCAATCAAAATCCTTCTCCAAAAACGCCCCTGCGGGTAGCGAGTCAGTGGCCGGGGTTAACCATGCTCGCTTGCAGATGCGATGCACTCCCTCTCCCCCCAAACGCTCAGGACAGTGCTGCATTATTTTCAATGTTGCGAGGCATCGATTATTTGATATTCGACCCGCGTAATCCAAAAAATAGTTCTCTCTCCCATAATATTGCCATGATGGATGCTGGCAAAGTCGAAACCCTTGCTTTGCAGCAAGGCGGGGTAATCGTTCAAATCAAACATCCTTCTACCACCATGATTCCAGACAAGAAATCATGATTGTTGAGTTATTGATCTTCTTGCTTGCCGCGATTTGCGGGTTGATTATTACCGGCTTCGCTGTGCATATGTTTGTTGGAGGATTGGTCAGTACAGAAGCCGAGTATCAAATTATTGGAATAGCCTGTCTTTTGGTTGCCTGTGCAATTATATATATGGCATGGGATGTCATTGCAAAGCGCACTGGCCAAAAATAGTCGCTTCCACTGTTAATTTCGTCCTCATTTGGAGGTACTGTAAAAAGTTGCAGGAGTATGTGTATTCCGCTAGACTTGAACACAAATTAAGCAGCTTGGCTGTTTACTTTGAATACGTTAAACATCTTTAATGGGAGAGTGTGCTATGCCAGTTGAACTTCTAGTTCCAGTTGCAATTTTTGCTTTGGGTGTCGCGGTTGCTATTCATCTTGCCGGCATGGGAATTGACCGCATCGTTGACAAGAAGTAACCAATAATCCGACAATATTGATTGATATTGCTCCTACTGCATCAGAAAATTCTGGAGAATTACCAGAAATTTTCTGATGCTTTATTTGATCCACTCACGTCCAGTACCTCTTCAATTCAGTTCAAAGTCGTCCGAGGACTCGTAAATGTACATTAGCATCCTGCGATGACCACTAACACTCTGCATCGGCATCTTTTAAAATTTCTGTTGCTTTCTGCTCTTTCTTTTTTTATTGGCACCATTCATGGCATGTTTCAAGTCATGCCACCCGTTCGTGCTTGGCTTGACTCAATTGGCAGCCCTTACGGCGGCCCCGGTCATATGATTGACCCCTTGGCCCATGCACATATGAATTTGGTTGGCGGTGTGGTTTTACTTGCTATGTGCGTAACATATTATCTGCTGCCAATTTTTACCGGAAAGAATATCTATTCCATAAAACTGGTCCAGCATACATTCTGGTGGGTCAGCATTGGGGTATACAGCTTTTACATAATACAAATGGTATTTGGCATTTGGGAAGGCCTTCTAATAAGCTCCCCGGGCGACATGGCTTCAGTGCACCGCTTTTATGGGCCAGTCATGGCGCTTTCCGGCACAACAATGGCTATAGGTTTTTGTACTTATCTGGCAAATGTGATTTTGACAATTACGTCCGTATCTAAAGAGGGCATTACAGCCTAGCAGCATTAGCCCTTTGCCAACTTCAATGGGAATAGGAGTACTGTTTTATCCACACCTTGCTGTAACTGCACCTGAAGTGCTATTGATTCACCTTCGCCAATATCTATAGCACGGCGATACACTCCAATATTTCCATCCTGTATCGCCTGTACCCATTGCATTGAGTCATTCCCCCGCAGGGAAACCGTCAAGTCTTGGACAGGTCTTCCGCGCGGACCAGTCACGATAACGACAATTTCGGACATTCCCGCTAACGGCGGGTTTGGATGGGTTTCTATGCGAATATCTGCCTCTTTCCAATGTTGCGGGGCGATCGATAACTGCTTGCCGTCATCGCTACAGGCAACAAGACTCATCATGAGGCAGCTCAATAAGACTGACAGTAACTTTTTCATTAATTAGTCGTATTTTGCTTCATAAACTTACTTTTCCCCTTCGTTCTTTTCTTCTTTCTGTTCTTCTTTATCTGAATCCAGCCTTCCACCAACTGTGGAGCCGTACATATTCACCATGTAATATACAAATGCTGCAGCTACGGCGATATATACAAGTGAACCCAGGAATCCAGGGTCTTTTACCCAATCAACCCAATTGACTACCACACCGGGTCGCAGCCCCCAGAATGGAAAGCTAAGTCCAACTCCTACAAGCAATACAATCACCACGACTGCCATGAACCAATATGGCACTTTTTGTTGAGATTCCGGAATCTTCTCTACCAATTCCCAATCTTCCAGCCCTCGTTTCTCCAAGCGTTCTTGATCGGATGTATAGCCAAAATTATCCTTGCGCAATTCACCCCATTTCGTCTTCTCATCCGAAAATTCCAATTTCTTGTCCGTTTTTTCCATGACTAGTACTCCTATTCCACAAAATGCTGAAGATTGAAACGTCCGGTCCAGCCGTCAGTCGAGCGAACCACCACCGCAAAAGGATGCAGGCCACGCTCTAATTTAGGTGACACCGTAAGAAATACCGATGTTCTACCGACCGTATCCATGCTTACTTTGGGCTTGCTCAGGGTAAATGCACCCTCTGGCAAACCTTCTACGGCAACGCTCAGTTCGGATGGGCGATAACGCTTGCTCGATATCTCGATGCGGTAATCGCGTGCAGATTGATTGTGTGCCGTCTGCAGATATCCTACCGCTATGTGGTATGGCTGGTATGACCACACCCCCCATGCGAACAAGACGATACCCAGAGCTGCGAAAGGGGCAGTCCAGCGGAATCTTGATAGCAACAACACCGTGTTGTCCCGCAGCCTCTGAACCTTGCCTGCTGTTCGCTGCCCGAACTCAAACCGCAACAAGCCTACTCCACCCTTCTTTGCATGTAAATTATTGCAGGCATCAATGCAATCACCGCAATTTATGCAACTGTCATAAATTTCAGTTTTGCGCGGATCCAACTCGATAAAACAAGTCGTTACACAGTAATTGCATTTTTCGCATTCGTCAGCCCGGCTGGCGTCGTAAAGCACATGCAGGGTCTCCTTGGTTTTGAACGAATGCTGCCAAACCCTGTAGACGCAGGCAAAACGGCACCAGAAATGCCTGAGCACCGCTATATCAAGGAGGATAATCATCACCCACACTGAATATATCCAGTACAAGGAACCAGCCAGTCTCGTGTCTGCTCTGAAAATCATAAATGACAAAACCACATCCGGCGGGTAGAAATACAACAACGGCAACAAAGCAAAAAACATCGCTGCGCCTATAAACGAAAGCGCAAGCAACGTCCAGTTCAGTGCCTTGTTTTTGGCAGCAGCCACTTTCGGCGCTTCACCGGTCAAACTGACTTCGGCACGCTTGCCAAGCAACTTATGCGTCATGTGATTTGCCCATTCGGCAACGGTATTTTGCGGGCAGGCCCATCCGCAAAATACCGTTCCTGCAATGGAGTACAGGGCGACCAGTGCGCTGGCAATCATGATCCATAGGCCGGATATCAAAAAGAAATCGGCGAACCATATCTGCCAGCCCAGCACAACCAGCGCTCCATTTTCGGGGTCAATCCGGAACAGTCCGGATACCGGGATGATCACCAGCAAAGCCAGGATGATCGTCTGAATCGCGCGCCGCTTCCATTGGTAATTGCCAGCCCGTTTTTTCATACCGGTGCCGATCACTTTGACCGGAATGCTGGATAGCACTTTGTTCATACTGGAGGACATGTATACCTCATAATTAACTACTTAATTTGAAGCTCATTCAATTGATTTCGCTTCACTGTCCAGGGGTGAATTTGCAAGCAAACGCGAACGATACTGCTCTGCCGCTTGTGGTTTACCCTCCGTTGATTCCAGATGCCACAGGGCGCGCAAGGCACCAACATGGTCTGGGTACACTTTAATGATGCGTTGCAAGGCATCACGTTCGCTCAGGCCGTGATCTTTGGCTTGTGTGAGGGATTGCCACATGCTATCAGCTAGTGAATTTGCTATCCAGCGATCATGGGGGTTGGCCTGATAGGCCAACCAAATCAGATTCCCCGCCTTTGCCACGTCACCTTGAATGGATAAAACCCACGCACGAACTGTAAGCTCGGTCGCCACATAGTCTCGCCCGAATTTGCTCTTGTCATTTGCATCGATAGCCAATAGCTGCATGGCGGCTTCAGGGGCCGGGTGGCGCTGTAACAACCACAACATCAAATTTGCCAGATTTACATTGCCGTCGTAACGGGCTCGAGGCAGTTTATATTCTATATACGGCTCCCACTCGTCCTGAAGCGGTCCGTTCATTTCATCTATTGGGCCCCAGTATCGCCCTATCCAAGTCCATGCACCTTCGGCTCCTGTTGCCAGGTTTTGTTCCGCCGGATTCATCCGTTCAAGGTTTTGCAATATCGAATTTGCTCCGGAAAATTCATTTTGGGGTCCAACCATAGCCAAGTGCATGCCGTCCATGAATAATTGAGCGTTCGGATATACGTGCTGAAAGCTCCGCAGCACCACCTTGAGTGATTCGATTTCGAACTGGTTAAGTGCCAACCATTGCACAAATACTCCACCGCTATTCAGACGACTTTTCGCTCTTTCAAACTGTTGCACTGAGAGCAGCGACCCCATTCCAGCAATATCAGGGTGAAACAAATCACCTACGATGACATCGTAGTGACGCTGCGTGCTGCTCAGAAAATGCCTGGCATCGTCCCTTTGAATTTGCACTTGATCCAGAATATTGCCATTTACCGGGGAGAAGAGGTACTTGGCCGAATTAATCGAGCCTTGTGATAATTCCACTGCGCTTCGAATCAGGCTTGGGAATGGCTTTGATCCCGCCGCCGAAATTCCGGTTCCCAATCCAAGGAACAATACACTTTTGGGAGCCGGATGTAGCAGCAATGCAAGCCTGGCCTGATCTTTCTGTATCTCTACCGCACCCGGGTCGGTAGATGCATCCATACGCTGCAGATCGCTCAGCAATACCCGCTGCCCATCCGGTTGTTGGACAACATGCGTCAATGAAATCGCGTCTTCATACAGGTAGAGGTTCCGGCTATCTGCTTCGATTTTGGGCAGTAACTCATGCACAGGAGGCATGGTGCGCAATGACCATGCTGCCACAAGCATAAAGGCGAATCCCAGCCATGCCCAGCGTGACTTGACCCAGATCAGGCCCAATGCCGTTATTGCAACTGCACATAGGGCAACCATCCCTACGGTGCCTAGCAAAGGAATGAACATCAAACAGGCAATTACCGCTCCGGCACTGCCACCCAGACAGTTCGCCCCATACAGCCAAACACCGCTGGACTCTGCATCATCGTAACGGCTTGCCAGCAGCGGCAGCCAAGCGCCCAGAGCCAATGTGATCGGGAGTGTAAATACTCCCAGGATCAGGGCCTGGAACGTCGTCGCCCAGAAAAACGATTCGAAATCGCTCTGCTCGATCCATGCAGAAGTGGCAGGCAACAGCAATAAGCCCAACAGCACTCCCCCGCCGATTACAAACGGCATAAAAGCGGACAGACCGTATTTTTTCAGTCGCGGCAGGAACATGCTTCCCAGCGCGATCCCCAGGAGGAATACTGCCAGGATCAGGCCGAGCACATATTCTGTGCGCAGCATGATCATGCCGTATAGCCGCACCCAGCCTATCTCAAGCATGATGCTACCGGCCCCTATTCCGGCATAAACCATCAGCGCAGTGACAGGTGGCCGTTCGTTTCTATTCTCTTTTTCCTGCAGCGGTGCTTTTGCCCGTTTT
>JGI20214J51650_10002857_pt1 | contig 10856 bp, 11 predicted proteins | sample WetSurMetagenome_FD_51650 | JGI IMG/M metagenome (IMG submission 51650)
GTTGTGTTCCATTCCCGTTTCGGTACAGCCACCTGGACGTTGGATGAGACCACGTTCAGGCGGCTGAATGTTCCGCTTCTCGGTGCTTCGGCCTTTCCTCCCTTCCTCGACTTGATCTCTGCCCGCACAGAGACCTACGCTCAGCCGGGTGCCCTCCCCTCAGTCAAACGCTCAACCATTGACGATGATCTCCGCCGCCGCGACTTTACGATCAACGCCATGGCTCTGCGCCTGGATGGAAGGTACTACGGCCAGCTGCACGATCCGTTGGATGGCCAGGCAGATCTTGCCAGCGGAATGATCCGCGTGCTTCACGACCGCTCATTTGTGGATGACCCCACCCGTATGCTGCGAGCCGCCCGTTATGCCAGGCGCTATGGATTTGAATTGGAACGCCATACATTGGATTTGATCGACGAGGAAGCACGTACGGTCCTGTCCCATTTAAGCGGTGAACGGCTGCGGCATGAATTTGACATGATCTTTGAAGAAGAACATCCCTCTTCCATGTTGCACCGCCTGGCAGAGCTGGATCTGCTCGCTCCGATTCACACCTCCCTGCAGCACGCAAACTTCCAGATTCCTTATATCGATATTTTGCCAGGGGAATATGGCGAGTTTACCATCCCCGATATCCATACCTTCAAGCAGACATTGGGATGGATTCTCTGGCTGGTGCCGCTTTCCGCTTTTGACATCGAAGCCATTTCCAAACGGCTCGATTTTCCGGCGCACCTGACGAAGTCTGCGCTTGCGGGCGCCAGGCTGCTTGCTGAGTTACCTTCGCTTGTCAATTGGAAACCCAGCCAGTGGACGTTTTATCTCGAAGTGTTACCCTCCATATCTGTGTATGCTGTTTACCTGATCCGGATGGAACCTGCTCTGCGTGAGTATCTGGTCCATTGGCGCAAGGTCAAGCCGGCGATCACAGGTGATGATTTAAAACAACGCGGCCTCCAGCCAGGTCCACGCTTCGCCGAAATCCTTCATCAGCTGCGTACTGCCCGCCTGGATGGGGAGGTGATCAGCAGGGAAGAGGAGTTGAATTTGTTGAAGAAGCTGGGAGTTTAAAGAGAGCAGGTCATGTCTGTGACGTTACATTGCCCTGGGAAAACAAGCATTTTGTAAATTCTGACTTGTTTGAGAAATAACAAAGTTAGGCGGATTACGAACCCGCCCCACCAATAAGACAGGATGCAGATAAAGTTCTGCATCCTGTTTACATATTCCCTTGCCCTCGAAGATTCTAACTCTCAAAATACTCGATCAGCTGTTTCGCATGGACTACGCCATCGAATCCCGGCAGGTCGCCTTTTCGGAGAGTGGCCTTTTCCCCGTCCGGCTCGCCCAGGCACGAGACGATCACGTCGCCGGCCTCCACGTCCTCTTTCTCGGTGTAGCCGTTTGTGGTCACAATGGTCTTCATGCAGGCGGCCTTGGCAGCTTTGACACCGTTCTTGGAGTCTTCGATCACAAAGCACTCCTCCGGCTGGAGTCCGAGCTTGCTCAATGCCAGGTTGTAGATCTCAGGATCCGGCTTCTTGTTCTTGACTACATCGCCTGCCAAAACAATTTCGAACTTGATATCCGATAGGATCCTCTCGGTGATCGCCTTGGCAGCCTGCTCGTTGGACGTGGTGCACACGCCGATCTTGATCCCGGCTTCCATCAGCTCCTTCATGAAGCGACGGATGCCCGGACGCAGGGGCAGCTTGCCGCTTTCGATCAGCTCCACGAAAATGGCCGTCTTGCGCTTGTGCATCTCCTTGACCAGGTTGTCGATCTCCTCCTCGGTCAGCGGCCTGGAAAAGCCTTTTGTCTTCCAGTGATGCTTCATGCGCTCCTTACCGCCCGCGATCTGCAGCAGCTCGTGGTAATACTCCACATCCCATTCGTCAGTGAATCCAAATTCCTTGAAGGTCAGGTTGAAGGACACGCGGTGACCGTCCCGCTCGGTGTCGATGATCACGCCGTCCTGGTCGAAGAATGCTGCTTTTATCTGGGTCATGGTTTCCTCTGTTGGAGGTAGACAAGTACACAGGTATACACGTACACAACTGCTTTCCTGTTTACTTGCCTACCTGTTTACCTCTTCACTTCTTCATCCCAAAGAATTCAAGGACCGTGTTCACAAAAAGCTCATTCTCCTCCTTCGAGCCCACGGTGACACGGAACCAGCCGTCGCTGCCATACTTCTTGGTTTCGCCGCGCAGGATGATGCCCTTTGTTTCAGCATAGGCGATCACTTCCTTGCCTGTCCTGCCGGTGGCGCCGCAGTCGAACAGGATGTAGTTGGCCTTGGAGGGGAAGACCACAAAGCCGGGGATCACGCTCAAGGATTCGGTGATGAAATCCACCGCGTCATTGTTGAACTTGATCCGTTCCTGCAGGCCTTCCTGGTCATCGAATGCCGCCAGCGCCGCCCACATCGGGATGGTGCCGACATTCCACGGCAGGAGCGAGCCAGCGATCCGGTCGATCATCGACTTGTCCGCGATCGTGTACCCAAAGCGCATGCCGGCCAGGCCGTACGCCTTCGAAAGTGTCCGGGTGATGAAGACGTTCTTGTACTTCCTGGTCAGCTGCACCTGGGACATCTGCAGACCGGCGTATTCGACATATGCCTCGTCGATCACGAGCGGAATGCCCGTTTCGGCGATGCGGACAAAGTGCTCCGGCGCCATGAAGTTGCCTGTCGGGTTGTTCGGGTTGGCAATACAAATGATCTTGGTCCGGTCGGTGATGGCGTTCAGGATCCCATCCGGGTCGAAGTGCAGATAGCTGTCCTTGTAGATCATCGGCACGTTGACCATCTTGGCGCCCAGCAGGGTGCCGCGCAGCTGGTAGATCGCAAAACATGGTGTGTGCTGGATGACTTCATCCTGCTGCGGGATGATGAACATGCGGAAAATGTTGTCATACACTTCACTGGAGCCGTTGCCGATCATGACATTGCCGGGACCGTCAACACCGTTGATCTCGGCGATCTTGGTGCGTACGACCAGGCCCTGGTCCGGGTAGCGGTTCGCCATCTTCCCATATTTGACCATCGCATCCAGCACCTTGTCCGAGGGAGGAAGCGGATTTTCATTGGACATCATGCGGTGCAGGGAAGGATCCCTCCAGGCCTTCTCGATATGGTCAGACACGTACATCGGAATGCCTTTGACCCACGGTACGAAGTATTCTTCAATGTTTTTCACGGTTTATGCCTTTCCAGCTGATCCCAACATATCGATCCAGTGCATGACGGCCTTGCGCGTCGCATCCCGGGCGAATTTATCGAGCTTGCCAGGGTCATACTCGTCGCGATGAGCGCTGATATATTCATACTTCGCATCGATCAAAGTATGTTTCAATTCTGTAGAGACATTGAACTTTGCCCCACCGGCTTCCAGCAGCTTCTTGATGTAATCTTCGGGTAGACCGGTCCCACCGTGGACGACAACCGGAGTCTTGATCCCATCGCCGTTGAGCATCTTGTTGATGGTAGCCAGGCGCTCGAAGTCGATCTTCGGGTTCTTGGTCTTATACACGCCATGGGCGGTACCGATGGCAGGGGCGAAGATATCGACGCCCGTGCATTCGACAAACTCGACTGCCTGCTTGGGATTTGCCAGCTGCGCTTCATCCTCCGCAACTTTGATCTGATCCTCCACGCCGCCGACGGTGCCCAGCTCGCCTTCCACTGAAATGTTGCCTACGCTGTGGCAGTAATCAACCACTTCCTTGGTCTGGCGGATGTTTTCTTCGTACGGCTGTTTGGAAGCATCGATCATGATGTTGGTGTAGCCCGCATCGGCGCACTTCTTGCAGTAATCGATATCGGTGCAGTGGTCGAGGTGCAGGCAGACCGGCACCGGGGCTGTCTCGGCCAGCGCCCGATAAATGGCAACCATCACATGGGTTCCCAAAAACTGGGATGGCTTCACCGAAGTCTGCACGATGACCGGCGCTTTCTTTTCGATGGCGGCATCGATCACCGCTTCGAACTGCAGCAGATCGGTAATATTGAACGCGCCGATGGCATAGCCTCCTTTCAGCGCTTCGACCATAATCTCTTTTGCATTTACGATTGACATATGGTTCTCCTGGGTGAATTGAACTTTAGTTTTGTCTTGCAATCTCTTGATGACGGGTCGTCATCCTCTCACCAATGAATCCTTCCAGGCCAGCGAACCCCTTTGAGAAGGCCTCCACCGTGCTGATGGTGGATGGATGGGAGTTAAACTGTTCCAGTGCCAGACCGTTCGGGTCGTATGCCTGGATGCAGTACGGGATCTTCATCAGCTTGTCGATCACCTCGGCCGGCACTTCCTTCTCGATCTCCGGCCCAAAGTCAAGTTCATCGCCAAACTCGAACAGGGGTTCCAAAACATATGGCGGACAGGTGTAAACGATATCACCACCGGCGATCTTTTGTACATCCCAAAATCTCATTTTGCCTGCCACCAGCGGTCCGGCACGCATCGAACAGGCAAGCATTTTGCTGGCGTAGCCTCCCTCTGTCAGCAGACGATACGCCCGCCGGAAGACGGCGATGCCAAACCAGTGCTTGTCCTGCCAGGACAATTTGATGTTCTTCCGCGCTGCCTGAAGGTCCAGGACCTCATGTTCCGTCAGGCGCCCGATCATCATGGTGATGACCGCGCGCCATTTGCTCAAATCGACTNTGTTCCTTTCAGCAATTTTGATCCCTTCCATGGCAGCATCTGCAGAGGCCAGGATCTGGGGCAGTGTGAAGCATACCGTGGTATTGGTGCTGATGCCTTTCGATGTCAGGGTTTTGACCACTTCGATGCCTTGCATGCTGGCAGGGACTTTGATCATGACATTGGGACTGATGGCGCTGAGCTCCTCGGCATCCCGGACCATTTGCTCGGTCTCGGTGAAGAGACGGGGATCCAGCTGGCCTGAGATCCATCCGAACCTGCAGCGGGTGGCTGCGAAAATCGGCATGTACATTTCTGCGCCCCTCTTCACAACCTCCTTGTAGGTCAGCCAGACAAGTTCCTTCACGTCCAGGCCGGGATGGGATCGGATGATTTCCTCCACCTGATCGTTCCAGAATTTTGGATCGCTTTGGATGGCCTGCCAGGAAAGAGGCGGATTGGTGGTACAGCCTCGAAAGACGCTTTTGGCAGGTGCATCCACGTTATACAACCTCGACAACTGCTCCTCCAAAACTGGCCTGTGGGGCGGTTCGGTGCTGTTGAGCATCTTCCGTACCCACTGGTTATAGACCAAAGGAGACGAATCCCACCATATTTCCAGGTCGGGATGGGTCTTTGCGAGTCGCTCAAGGGGACTTTCTTCCATGGCACACACTCCTCGTCAAAGAGCCAGTGAAACTATTTGGCAATCGTCTGTGGCTGGCAGCCAATTGTATTTTATATTAGTATTGTACAGTCAGAGGCTGGGATATGTCAAATTTTCATGATTGAACCGGCGAATGATTCGAAGAATGGAGGAGATGTTGTCCTCCGTAACTGGAAGAAGCGACACCGTCCAACCCCAAAAGAATGGACTGGACGGTGGTTTTCAGAGGCAGAGAAATTACTTTTGAGGGATTTCTGTAAAGCCAATTATTGGAGTGAGCTCTGTAGAGCGTCGATCAGCTCCTGTTTTTGCTGANCGTTCATACGTTCCTGCGGATGGAAAATCCAGTACTGGACTGGGGGCATCTCACCTTCCTGGATCGCCTCGCTCATTTCATCGAGTTCGCCGGGATTATTTTTCCAATCGGAGAAGTTGAACTCGCGGCGCCCCTCGACCACATCCATGGCGATCAGCCAGGAGCCCGGTGCGATGTTCGCATACCAGGTCCAGTTCGTTTCATTACTGTGACACTGGAAACAGTGTTCTTTCACGAGCGCGCGTGCCTGTGGACTGCTCCAGTTTGGTTCCGAAACCACGGGCGGGTTTGTCCGGGTATGTCCAAAGGGGATTATTTGGATCAGAAGAAAAAGAGCCAATGCTCCCCCAATCACGTATAAAACAATTCGTTTGACGTTCATAGGGCCTCCTTGTGATAAATTGCTCAATGAAGGATTGTAGCACGTTATGCGTTTCCAACTCCTCACATCCTTTGCCTTTCGTTGCAGAGTGTTGTCACAGGAGAGCCTTTGTCCTATAATGAAATGGGAATCCAGCCATGACAGATCAAAATCCGGTACAACTCAGGGATCAGGATGGGCGCTCGCCCTATCGCCTGCGCGAGACATTTCTGTCCACACCGGAATTGGCCCTTTTCCGGGTGTTGCAGGGCATGGCAGGACGTCATTATGTGATCTGCCCGAAGGTGGCGCTGAATGATATCTTCTACGTGGCGCGCCCGAATGAGAACGTCCACTACTACAACAAATTCTTCCGCAAGCACGTGGATTTTCTGTTATGCGAGCCTGTCACGCTCCGGCCCGCGATCGGCATCGAGCTGGCCAAGCCTTTGGGGAGGAGCGAAACACGCGATGTGGATCAGTTCATGCGGGATCTTTTCCTGACTGCCAGGCTGCCCCTGGTGCATATTCCGTCGAGTGATCACTATGCAACAGATGAGCTGGAGCAATTATTGGAACAGGCGGTCAAAAGGGTAAAGGAAACCGGACCGCTTCGCGCGGTGACCAAAGTGGATTCGGTCCCGATGTGCCCGGTCTGTGGCCGGATGATGGTGCTGCGAATCCACCGCAATGGGTCGAAGGCGGGAAAGGAATATTATGGCTGCATGGATAGCCCAAGGTGTAGTGGGGTGGTGGAGATCGGGTAATCAACCGCGTCCATGAATGCAAATAAAAACCTTCAGGCTAGGTGAAGGTTTTTTTGAAGAGAAATTATGCTGCCGTTGGAGAAGGATTTTACTCACTCTTTTCGATTCTCAACACTGCATAAAGCGAATCCCTGTCTGGAGCTTTTCACGATGATCAATGAGCCAAGCCAGTCCTTCCCCTGTTCGTCCTTGAGCGTCCATTGACTCCAGGCTCCTCCTTCCCCGCTCTCGCTGTTTTTCATTTTCCAGCCAGCGTCCACCAACTGTTGATTGTAGTTTTCAAGAAGTTCGCCCGGTGACAGTTTGCTGCTCAGACTGGCCGATGTCTCTGCATCCCGGTCACTCGTACCGGCGCCTCCGCCTTGCACGAAAGTTCCTTCCGGAGCTTTTAATTGCGGAAGAAGCTTATCGTATGAGTATCCTGGTTCAGCTGCGCTGGCATCGCACATATGTGGATCGGGTTCAGTATCCAGAGTTAAGCGGATTCCCGTTTTCCCTTCCGATGTGGGTGGGATTTCAATCGTCAGATAGGCATTGCCATCCTTCTGACAATAATATTGGTACTGATCGGATTGCGAGACGAAACCAGCCTGTCCCTGGTTGATGGGCGCCGGTCGCCAGCCCTTATCCGGCAGGTTCTTGGAGTAGAACGCACTCACTGCCTTTGAATCGAGGTCGCTATCGAAAAGGAGCTGGTAATCCAGCCAGCCGCCTGTGATGCTGCCGATCGTACGAGCGTTCTCTGGCACCGGCAGATCGTACGGGACGTTCTCTGGCGTGCCGCCAATATAGACGGTCATATCCGCAACGGAGCTGCCAGGATAACCGCCAGGGCTCATCCACTGCTTGATAAATTCACGCAGCGATGCATCATCTCCGCCGACAACTTCCACCTTGATTTGTGAGCCATGAGCGGTATCACTCCCTGCGGAGGTTGCTTGCTGCATTTCCTCGCCAGGTGCCGGCTCATTTTGGGTGCTATCCTGTTGGCCTGGTATGATATTCCCACAGGCAGATAAAACAAGCGTGAGTACAAGTAGGATACCAGATAGACATTTCATTTCGGCCTTCATTCATGGGAAAGAATAAAGAGCAGAATTTGTTTAGGGTTTTGTGGGGTGGCCCCTTGGCTCAGGAAATCCTGGTGGCAATGATCGCTACTTGAGACGAAGTTGTCCTGATTTCTGTTCCAAAACACGGTCTTCGATTTCCCATGCGTGATCCAGGATATGCCAGGCATCGCGTCGAGCGAAATAACGTGGCGTCCAGCGCTTCCCGCCACGTGGGCCATGGGTTGGGAACTCTCCGCGGGCGGAAGCTTTCATGGCTTTTAGGATAGCCTGGTGGATGGGATCCGGGGATATCGTAGTAGTTTCCGGGAGTAATTCCTTCCCTCCCAGGCTTGAAAGATACCCTGTTTCAGCCCCGAACACATGCTCGACAATTCCTTCCAGCGTGCGCCCTCCGCCGCGCGGTCCCTTGCGCAGAACTTTCCCTCCGGCGGACTCGACGACCCCATCGAACCTCCGCCAGCAGGCCTTCAAAATNNCCTGGAGCCTTTGCAGCTCAGCCGCGTCCAGCGGTTTTGAATCGACGGAAGGGGCAAGNCCCGGTANACCATAATCAGTCGTNGCATTGCCTTTCAAGCGCTCCACGACGATGAAATCTGAGACATCCCTGGGNGCCAGGAAGCCCAGCCGCGTCCGGCGCAGAGCCTGTGCATAGCGCGGGNCATATTCAAAGAGAGCCTGGAGCGCGCCAGCCTCATCCTGTCCCATGCGGCACCAGCCCGGCCAGTCGAGCGCGGCTGCAATTGTGCGGCGCTTGCCCACTTCCAGATAAACATTGAGCTTGTCGGTTGTCTTGCGGCTCANTNCAGACCCTCTTTCCTATGCTTCCTGGCTGGTCACATAAATGATTTCAGGATTTGCCTTTTCTTCGTCAACGATCATTCCAAACTGTTGCAGCAGTTTATAGCCTCCAAATCCAAGACCCACGCAGATATATCCATAAACAAGCGCCAGGATCCCCATCATCAGACTGAAACTTGTACTGGTTATGAAGTTTGATAGGAGGTCAGCAGATGACATGAACAAGTCCCTTGTGGAAAGCGTTATGATTGCTCCCTCANCCATGGCCAGGATTGCCATTCCAAATGGAGAAAGAATAAATAAATATTGGAGCATCTTCAACCGGCTTGTAAAACTGATGAACAGCAGGGCAATGGAAAGCACCAGATAGGGGAGAAACCAGAATAGAATTCCCATAACATAAAACATGATAAACATTTCTAAAAAGCNGAATATTGTCATCTGCTCACTTGATCTGAGATCGGCTGGGATGACGAGACTGATTACAAGCTCCACAAAAATAAGGATCACCCATATCAAAAGTGGAATGAGGAGGGCCAGACGTGCATATGTTTTGGTTTTCATTGGTAATGTCTCCCGATCTCTGAGGCATATTTTGTACCGACCTTGTCCTTGTTTGCCTCCAGCCAGTCTGCCAGGCGGGTCCGGCCAAGCGGCGGATCCTTTGAGACCAGCAAACCCGCCATGAGGCCATCCACTTCCTCGGGGGTGAGAACTGTATCTTTAACAAAAAAGCTGATGAACTGGGCAGCCAGCAGCGCCAGCCGCGGTGGGATGGGGATCAGCGTCCGCCTGGCGCCGACCTTTTCCCCGATGAGCTGCACCATTTCCCTGAATGTGAAAATATCCGGCCCGACCGCGTCGACGATGTAATCATCCCGGCTGTAGACAGCTTCGACTGCCAGCGCGGCAACATCGTCCACGTGGACCGGTTGCAGCCTGTAAGATCCATTTCCCGGCAGCAGGAAGAATGGGAAACGCCGGAGCAGGTAGGCAATATTGTTGATCAGAATATCCTCGTCGCCCACCAGCACGGTCGGGCGCAGGATGGCATAGCTCAACCCTGAGTCGATCACCGCTTTTTCATTGGCGGCCTTGCCCCAGAAATAAGGCAGGTGCGACTCGGCGGACGGGTTGGTGATGCTGATGTGCACGATCCGTCTCACACCGGCGGCCCTGGCTGCATTGACCAGTTTGCGGGTATTTTCCACGGCCCGCGGCTGGGTGTTCTGATCCTTGTCGAATCGTACCCAGTAGGTGTTGACCAGTACCTCCACGCCCTGCAGACTGCGCGCCATGCTCGTTTCATCGAAGTCCAGCGGGTAGGCCCTGACCCGGCCATCGAACGGATCGGGCCGGTTCGGATGCCCCGTCAGGGTGATCACTTCCTCGCCGCGCTCCAGCAGACGCCGGGTGATGTATTTTCCTGAATAACTGAATGCACCTGTAACTGCGATTTTCATTTTTCCTCCTGATGGATCCTTACTTCAATACTTTTAAAATCTTCGCCACATTTGACATCCCCAAATGATCCAGGCGGATGACCGCCCGGCTCAGGCTGTCGATCGCATCGAAGAACTCCTGGAGTGCCTGCACGCGCTCATAAACAAAATACCAATCTTCATCTTCCACCCAGTTTTCCTCCATCACCTTAAGCGTATTCTTAACAGAGCGGACGGCGCGGTCGAANTCGCTGTTCTGTCGCTCCTTGAGGATCGAGCGAACGGCGGCGTAAAAATCTGCTTCCGCNTCATAGTAATCCCTGCGATCTCCCAGCTTNGATGAACGGTGGACAAGTCCCATGCGGGCCAGGGCACGGATCTCAGTGCTGACCGCACCCTTGGTGAGCCCCGTCTCCTGGACGATCTCATCCAGGGAGAGCGGTGTGGGGGAGAGATACAGCACGGCGAAGATGGCGCCCATGCCCCTGGGGAAGCCCCAGAACCGGCTGATCTGGCTGAGCCCCTCGGTGAAATCCTGTTTGATGATGGTGAGTGATTTATCCATGGTTAGTTTGTTTTTAACGTTTAGTAATTACTAAACGTAGTATATGATTAAGGAGTGATTTTGTCAAGAATCAAAAAACCGCCATAAGGGCGGCTGGATACTCCAGGGGCAAGCTCCCGATCCCCATATTGTTATTGCAAGGATTTCAAGGCTTGGTAAATCTCTTCAGGGTTTAGGCTGGATGGCAACGCCTTATACTGGTCAATGTAAAAGCT
>JGI20214J51650_10002858_pt1 | contig 10856 bp, 9 predicted proteins | sample WetSurMetagenome_FD_51650 | JGI IMG/M metagenome (IMG submission 51650)
AGCCGCGGATTTTCGCCGTGTAGTAGGCGAGTAATTGCAATATCACAACATTCATTACTGGAGAGAATAAGGGATCAGTTGACGGTACATTGATTGTTGAATCAGCAAAATTATTAACTGCGTCATCTCCTGCTTCTGCGATTGCTATAACGGGTGCTCCTCGGGCTTTTATTTCTTTGATACTTGTAAGCATAACGTCATGAGTACTATCTCGAGTTATCAAGGCAATCACCGGAGTTTGGTTTCCAAATAAAGCTAATGGCCCATGTTTAGTTTCGCCGGCAGCGGCACCTTCGGCGTGAATATACGAAATTTCCTTGAGTTTTAAAGCACCCTCGAGTGCTATAGGATAATTTATACCTCGGCCGATAAAGAAGGCGTTTTCATATTTTGAGAGGGTTTTGGCATATTCGATGATAGGTGACTCTTCATCGAGTATATGTTGTACTTTTGTCGGTAACTGCCGTAATTCAGATCGTAAATGAGACAAACGAGCATTGTCTGCTTTTGAATAAACAATTGCTAGCCAGTATAAAGACATTATCTGAGCAATAAAACTTTTTGTGGCTGCGACGCTGATTTCCGGACCAGCGCGGGTATATATTGTCTGATTAGCTACTCGGGTAGCCGAACTGCCAACTACATTAGTAATAGCGAGAACCGAACATCCAATTTCCTTAACTTTCTTCATAGCTTTGACAGTATCAGCAGTTTCTCCGGATTGGGTAATGGCAATAGCTAATGTTTTTGCTAAGGGATGACTATAGTAGTTAAATTCGGAAGCTAACTCGGCACGAACCGGTATCCCTAATAGTTCTTCAATAGCATATTTACCTACAAGCGCTGCATGATATGAAGTTCCACACGCTAGCATCAGCATTGAGGTATGACCGTTATCCCTTATTTGAGAGAGCCCTTGTATAGTATCGGTACTTCGATAATATTCCATAAGAGTATTCCGGATAACACGAGGTTGTTCCCGTATCTCTTTTAGCATATAGTGTTCGTAACCGCCTTTTTGGGCTTCTTCAACTCCCCAGAGGATCTTTTGTTCTTTGCGGTCGACTTTTTTATCATCATTAAAGATTTGAATATTTTGATCTGTAATCGCGGCTATATCTCCATCATCCAGGTAAATAACCCGGTTCGTATAATCCAGTAAAGCTGGAGTATCAGAAGCAACGAAATTACCCTGATCCCCAATACCAATAATCAGGGGACTGTCTTTCTTAGCCACAATAATTTGGTTTTCGCCTGCAATTGCAGCGATAATAGCGTATGAACCTTCTATTACTTTTAAAACTTCTTGAACAGCCTTAAACAAATCTCCCAGGAAGTATTTTTCAATAAGATGGGGTAATACTTCAGTATCGGTTTCAGATAAAAATATATGTCCTTCGGCTACTAATTGACGCTTGAGTTCCTGGTAATTGGCGATTACACCATTGTGAACTACCGCGATTTTTGTTGAACAATCAATATGGGGATGTGCATTTACCATAGATGGTGGGCCATGGGTTGCCCAACGGGTATGTCCAATGCCAGTGTTACCAATTAACACAGGTGAGGTTTTCTTAAGTACATCTACTCGAACCTTATCCTTGAAGATATCTATTTTATCCGTGATCACAGCTACACCACAGGAATCATACCCACGATATTCCAACTTTTGTAAGCAGTTGAATAAAATCGGTAATACCTGTTGTTTACCTGTATAGCCAACGATTCCACACATTTTTAATATACCTTCGACCTGTCATCTAGCTTGCCCCGGAAAATCTTCATAGCTTCAACATGACTGTAATTTCCAAGTATAACTCCGGGTTCTGCGAGAGAATTGTTGCCTAGGGTACACCCGATTCCAATCATAGCTCCAACCATTACCTTATGGTATTCCTCATCGATTTTTATCTCTGTCTCACCTTTACATGCATTGAAATGGCTACCTAAAATACTACCTTTATCGATAACGCTGTTTTCGATTATCGAACTTGATCCGATAATAACTTCATCACCAATTACACTATCTTCTATCACTGAAAATGGTGAAATCGATACATTATCACCAATACTCGTAGAAGGAAGGATGCATACATTCGGTCCAATAACACAATTTTCCCCGATAACGACCGGTCCTGTAATATAACAATTCGATTTGATGATCGATTCTTTACCGATTGATACTTTTCCTTTTAAGATTGCTCCAGTCTCGATCGTCCCTCCGGTCTTGGCTGGAATTCGGTTTATTATCGAGCCGTTTAGTCTTATTATGTCCCAGGGATAAACAACATCTAGCCATGTTCCTGGAGTCTCAACTGAATTTATAGTTTGATTTTGAGTAAGCATGGCGTTAACTACATCAGGTATATCCAAATATTCGCCGATGAAGTTAAAAATCTCCCTGGTGAAAGCATATATCCCTGTGTTAATGAGGTTATCGTGGGTATCGGAAGGTTTCTCGATAATTTCTTTCACCGAACTTCCTTCTATAGAAACGATACCATACCGTCCCACGTCCGGTATTTGCTTCACCAGGATAGCTGGAGGAGTAACGGAAATGAAGTTAGCTATAGTCCCGATATCAATCAGGTTATCGCCATTTAGTACAAGGAATTTGTCCCCGGTGACATTTTTCGCTTGTTGGAGAGCATGAGCCGTACCGAGTTGGTTATCCTGTATCACATATGTGATGCGAACACCAAAATCCTCACCATTACCAAAGTGGTCGAATATCTGTTCTTTCCGGTAACCAACCACGATAATGATGTCGCGAATTCCGTTTTGTGCCAATGAATCAATGACGTATTGAAGTATGGGTTTTCCGGCGATACGTAACATGACCTTAGGACGAGTTACGGTAAATGGCCTTAATCTTTGTCCTTCACCTGCTGCCAGAATTACGGCTTGTTTCATATCGTCACCTAAAACACTTTTGATTCCGGGTTTATGATACCACCGACTATAGCTCCCGGTCCGATAAATGTGTTATTTCCTATCAAAGTACCCGTATTTATAGATACGTTAATTCCGGTTTTTACGCTGTCACCAAGCACAGCTCCGAATTTCCGTCTCCCTGTATTGTACTCGCCGATAGTGACTTCCTTTTCATCAAACCTGAGATTCGCTATTTTGGTACCAGCCCCCAGGTTGCAGCCTTCACCTATTATACTGTCTCCTACGTAATTAAGGTGAGGAACTTTCGCACCGTTCATAATAACTGAATTCTTAATCTCAACCGCAGCTCCGACATGACAATGATCGCCGATGCTGGTAAACGGCCGGATGTAACAATTTGGGCCAATTTCACAATCTTCACCGATCAAAACAGGGCCTTCAATATATGCCCCGGAGCGGACATTTGAACGGGCTCCAATCGATACTTTACCGTTTAAGGTTACGTTATTTTCAACATTACCGTTGTTCTCAGATGTTAAGCCGGATAATAGTGTCTCATTAGCGGAGAGTATGTGCCATGGGTAACTGAGGTCCAACCAGTGCCCGATTTTGTGGCAGCTTACTTCTCTTCCTTCATCGATCATTATTTGTAGAGAAGAAGTAATTTCATATTCACCACGAGGTGAAGTTGGTGTTTTTTTAATAGCCGAGAAAATGTCCGGGGTGAAAAAATATAACCCGGTATTCGCCAAATCAGTCGGGGGATTTTCTACTTTTTCATGAATCTTAACCACCCGGTCTTGTTGCAGTTCAATCATACCCAGCCCGGTGTGGTCTTTTACCTTTATTACACTAATTGTTGTCTGTATTGCGGATGCTAAGGCGGAAATATCCTTTCTGTCGACTATAATATCACCGTTCATCATCAGGAAATTACCGTCAATCATACCTTCAACCATCCGGACCGCATCAGCAGTCCCGAGTTGCCGACGCTGATTTGAATATGAGATATTGACCGACCAACGGTGACCATTACTAAAATAGGAGCGTACCTGTTCATCGTGATATCCAACGACGAGGATAAAGTCGGTGATACCTGCTTCCCGAGTTTCTAAAATCAGATGTTCTAATATTGGCTTGTTGGCGATTGGCAGCATTACTTTTGGCCTGGTATAGGTTAAAGGCCTCATTCGACTGCCTTCACCAGCGGCAAGGATGATTGCTTTCATATTATTTTATATCAGCCTTTTTATGTTATCTTGTTTATCGCTTCGATGGCGTTGTTATATAGTTCATGGACTCGTTTTTCTGTTTCAGCTTCAGCAGTAACACGTATCCTGGGCTCGGTTCCCGAAGGTCGGCAAAGCAACCATCCGTCTTCGAAGATGAGTTTACATCCATCACTTTCATCGGTCCTGGAGGCTTTTATTTCTTTAAGAGACTGGATAACCCGGGCAAAACCGACTCCATTGTATAATACACTTCCTCGAAGAATTGGATACTGGGGTATTTTTTCGGCTAGTGAGGATAATTTATTCTCCGAAGCGATTGATGCAATTACCGCCGCTGCATATATTCCATCCGGACAAAGTGAACTTTCCGGGAATATCCATGCTCCCGATGGCTCTCCCCCCAAATCTCCCTCTTGCCTTAATTTTTCCGAGACATAAGTATCTCCAACCATCGTCCGGATTGTCTTAAATCCTAATTTTTCAATTACCATTGAAGCGTCGATGGTGGTGATGATTTCATTAGCCTTTATCTTGTTCGCCAGTATGACCATTAGTCGATCGCCAGAGATGAACCTTCCTTGTTCATCGACAACCATCAATCGGTCGGCGTCACCATCATGGGCGATGCCAATTGCATTCATATCACGGCAAATGTGCATCAAGTCTTCCAGGTTCGACTCGGTTGGTTCGATATTTCGTGGAAAAAATCCCGAGGGATGGCTGTTTATCGCCATCACTTCACAGCCCAACCGGCGAAGTAAAAATGGAGTAATGACTGAAGCGGCACCACACCCACAATCAACAACTATTTTCACTTTCGAGATATTGGAGATATCTTTCATGATATGGTTGATGTGGTTTTCGATGGCACCGGAAAAAAGTAAGCAGTCATCTTGCATTTTATCCCAGGATGCAGTTACCGGGCTCTGGTTGATATGAGTTTCCAATTCGGCTTGTTGTTTACTATCAAAGCTGGAACCATCTGCATTAAAAATCTTTATTCCGTTGTATTCCGGCGGATTATGTGAAGCAGTTATCATAACTCCGGTCTGTGACCCTTTTAAGGACACAGCCAGGGTGGGCGTTGGTACGATCCCGGCATCATGACAAACGGAACCGGACGAGAGTAATCCGGAAAGAAGGGCATACTTTAAAGCGTTTCCGGAAGTACGTGTATCACGGGCGATGACAATTTCTTTATTCGTATGACCCAGGGCAAAACCGACCTTGAAAGCGATTTCCATCAGGTTCCGATCGGCAATTCTTCTAATACCTGATGAACCGAAAAGACTCATTGTGGTTGATTTTAACCTCCACTTTGAATAATGTCAACGATTGTTGAAATTAGAATAAAATATCATTGCTACAAAATCGGGATAATCAAAATGTAACTATTATAATGGACTTACTAAATTTCAAATATTAACTGAGTATATAACAAACATATTGCCGCTGTTGTAACTAGGTGATAGAATTACATCAGGCTTGAGGTCAAGGAGGTCTGGCGATGTCTGGACATTCCAAGTGGTCTTCCATCAAACACCAGAAAGGTGTAACGGATGCAAAACGTGGTCAATTATTTACCAAACTTACGCGTGAAATAATTGCCTCCGTACGTGAAGGGGGTAGCAGTCCTGACGGAAATTACCGTTTGCGACTGGCTATTCAAAAAGCCCGAGACAGCAATATGCCACTGGACAATATCCAGCGTGCAATACAAAGAGGTGGAGGTGCTGGCGAAGGGGCAGGGATGGTAGAGATGGTATTGGGCGGGCGTGGACCGGGTGGTTCTGCGATTGTCATTCAGGCCTTAACGGACAACCGGAACCGAACTGTTCAGGAAATCAGGAATTTACTCACCCGGGCAGGTGGAAGCCTTGGTGATAGCAGTAGTGTAACCTGGCTTTTTGAGAATAAAGGCATCATCAATGTAAATGCAGAAGGCTTGAACTCGGAAGACCTGGCTTTAGTTGCCATAGACGCCGGGGCGGAAGATGTAAAAGTTGAAAAAGAGACTGTAGAAATATACACACTACCAGACAAACTAGAAGTAGTACGCAAAAGCCTGGAACAGAATAAAATACCGGTTGAAAGTGCTCAATTGTCGATGTTGTCCAAGTCAACGGTTTCTCTAGATGAGAAGGCATCACTGCAGACTCTGAAATTACTGGACAAATTAGAAGAACTTGATGAAGTACAAAGTGTTACGGCAAATGTAGACTTCAGTGATGATATCATTGAAAAGTACCAAAGTGGCACCCAGGCATGAAGGTTCTCGGTATTGATCCCGGCACAATAACTATGGGTTACGGGATAATCGATGAAAATGGGAATACGACCACCGTAAAAGTATATGGGGCAATCGAAGCTCCTCCACGCTCCCCAATTGGGGAGCGTTTGTATTTTATATTTGAAGAACTACAAAAAATAGTGAAATTTTACCATCCCGATGTTACCGCCGTAGAGCAGCCTTTCGTGGCTAAAAATGTTAAATCAGCCTTGGCGATCGGCCGTTCACAAGCAATAGCGATTTTGGTTGCTGCCAGTCATGGAATTCCTATTTTTGAATATACCCCGGCTCAGGTTAAGCAGAGAGTTAGTAACTATGGTGCCAGTTCAAAAGAACAGATACAGGAAATGGTCCGGATTCAATTAGGATTATCACAAGTCCCTGAACCGGATGATGCTGCCGATGCTTTAGCAGTTGCCCTGTGTCATCTTAGTGAAAACAGGTACTCGGCGTTGTTGGCACGGGGGGTACGTTGATGATAGCTTCTTTAAAAGGCAAGCTTGAGGCAACCGGGACTGACTGGGCAATTATCGATGTGAGTGGTGTTGGTTTCCGGGTATTTGTCCCGACGACAACCTTGAGTATATTGGGAAAACCCGGGTCTATAGTACATCTGTATACTCATCTTCATGTTAGAGAAGATATTATAGCTTTGTATGGATTCTCTACCTTCGAAGAATTGGGGTTGTTTCAGACGCTTACGGGGGTTTCCGGGATCGGTCCGAAGCTAGGCTTAACGCTACTTTCGTCAATGAAAGCTGAACAATTGGTTACAGTGATAGCTTCCGGAAATGCCGATATGCTCACTACTGTACCAGGAATAGGTAAAAAGATCGCCGCACGGTTGATCCTGGAACTGAAAGATAAAATTGGGACCTCTTCTATCGGAGTTCCTCTTCAAATAACTGAGGGTAGTGCCGATATTATTGCCGTACTTGTTTCTCTAGGCTATTCGCCTGCGGAGGCTAATCGCGCCGTTGCCGGATTACCTGATTCAAATCTCTCTCTGGAAGAGAAAGTAAAACAAGCTTTAGCTTATTTCGCCCGTAAATAGCCTAGCATTCCAAGCCGGGTACTGGAAAGCGCAAGCAGAGGTTTTTCACCTCTTCATTAGTACGTTCCTGTATCGTAGTGTCTTCGATATTTCCTAATACCTTTACGATACTAGAAGCAATAAATTTCATCTGTTCAGGACCAAAGCCGCGCGAACTCACCGATGGCGTTCCCAACCGGATACCACTGGTAGCGGTTTGGGGGCGGGGATCATAAGGGATCAGGTTATGATTGACCACGATACCAGCTCTTCCTAAGGCAGCTTCGGCTTTTCTACCACTGAAACCAGTTTGTGTCAGGTCAACCAGCATCAAATGATTATCGGTACCTCCGGACACTAATCGGAGTCCCAACCGTTTTACTCATCAGCGAGGACACGGGCATTTTCAAGAATAGTTTTTTGGTATTCGACAAAGCTGGGTTGCATAGCTTCATGAAAAGCTACTGCTTTTGCTGCGATAACATGCATCAGTGGTCCGCCTTGTGTATGGGGAAATACCGCATGATCGACGGCTGAAGCCATATTTTGCCGGCATAAGATAAAACCACCTCTGGGGCCACGCAGTGTTTTATGAGTTGTCGAGGTTACAATATCACAAAATGGAACAGGGGTCGGATGTAAACCGACGGCGACTAGACCGGCGATGTGCGCGATGTCTGCCATCAACTTGGCCCCGACCATATCAGCTATCTGTTTAAATTTTTCGAAATCGATTATTCGTGGATAAGCGCTTGAACCGACCACGATTAATTTGGGACGGTATTGTAGAGCAAGCTGTTCAGCTTCATAATAATCAATACGTTCAGTTTCACGGTTGACACTGTAGCTGACTACTTTATAAGATTTACCGGAAAAATTGAAGTCAGCTCCGTGCGTCAGGTGTCCTCCATGGGCCAACCTCATGCCCATGATGGTATCACCATACTCTACAGTGGCAAAATAGGCAGCCATATTTGCCTGTGCACCACTGTGGGGTTGCACATTAGCATATTCGGCATGATATAACTGTTTTGCACGTTCGATGGCCAGGTCTTCGACGATATCTACATTTTCACAGCCACCGTAATGCCGGTGCCTGGGGTAACCTTCTGCATATTTATCCGTTAAAAACGAGCCTTGCGCTTCCAAAACAGCCTGGCTCGTATAATTTTCAGATGCAATTAGATTGATAGTGTTTTGCTGGCGTTTTCTCTCAGCCTCGATTGCTTGATGGATCGCTGGATCCACATGACTCAAAGATCCCATGTATTTTACCTCCATTTGAAGTCTACAATGGCAGAAGTAGACTGTCAACCGTAGGAAATCGCATGTGAAATTTACTTAAGATCGCTTGGTTCAATCGTGTTTAGGCATAAAGGTTCATTGACAGTCAAATATTACCATGTTATTCTTTGTATAGCAGATTAAAATAGTATTGAATAGGTGGATTATGAAATTGTCGACAAGGTCACGATATGGGATCAGAGCCTTGATTGATATAGCTTTAAATATCAACGGCCGTCCTGTCCTTTTAAGAGATGTGGCCCGGCGGCAGGAAATATCCACTATGTATCTCGAACATCTGATTACTCCCCTGATATCAGCCGGAATTGTAAGGAGCACCCGTGGTGCCAAGGGTGGCGTATGGCTTGCCCGGCCAGCGAGAGAGATTTCCTTATCAGAAATAGTTCAACTACTCGAGGGTTCGATGGCTCCCGTTGAATGTGTTGATGATACAAATTATTGTCCCCGGGTTGATTCCTGTGTAACCCGCGAGATATGGATCAACTTAAAGAAGGCGATCACCGGAGTCCTGGATGCGACTACCCTGGAGGACTTGGCGGAAAGACATAAGCAGAAGCTAGTCGAAGCTCCTGCATCAGGTATGTATTACATTTAGTTTATAACATACTGGGATGGAGGACGTCTCGTTGAACCTTACTGAAAAAATTCATTACAAGTCACTGGAAATCCCCAGAATCACCCGTGGAATTGCTCATGATTCTACAGAACTGATCGGAAATACTCCTCTGGTAAAGCTCAACCGGATAACTAAAGGTACATATGCAGAAGTCGTAGCCAAATTAGAATCATTTAATCCCCTGAACAGCATCAAAGACCGCATCGCTGTATCTATGATTGTATCAGCGGAAGTCGAAGGTCTTATTAACAAAGATACAATCATTGTCGAACCTACTAGCGGCAATACCGGGATTGCTTTAGCTTTTGTTTGCGCTATTCGTGGCTATAAGCTGATTTTAACCATGCCTGAAACAATACCCAATGATAAACGCCAACTTCTAAACGCACTAGGTGCTGAACTAGTTTTTACTCCCGGAGCGAATGGTATGCCTGGTGCGATTCAAAAAGCAGAACAAATAGTATCGGATAATCACAATAGTTTCATGCCTCACCAGTTTAGTAACAAATCGAATCCGGAAATACATGGGATCACGACTGCAGATGAGATTTGGCGGGACACGGATGGTAAAGTAGATATTATCGTAGCTGGGGTAGGTTCCGGGGGGACAATAACAGGTGTCGCTAAAGTACTAAAGGAACGAAAACCGGAGTTAAAAGCGGTTGCAGTTGAGCCGTCGAGTTCTCCTATCTTATCCGGCGGAAAACCAGGTTTTCACAAGATACACGGTATCGGCGCTGGCTTTGTTCCGGAAATATATCAGAAAAAATTCGTAGATGAGGTTATCAGGGTAAATAACGAAGATGCGGGTATTACCGCAAGAAACCTTGCCCGGGAAGAAGGAATATTAGCTGGCACTTCATCCGGTGCGGCCGCCTGGGCTGCTGTTGAAATTGCCCGGAGGCCTGTGAACAAAGGTAAACTAATTGTGGTAATTTTCCCTGATAGTGGCGAAAGGTACCTGTCGACCTGGTTATTCCAGGAAACAATTCAAGGATGTCCGCACCCTTAAACTACTATCTGGGGTACTTCAATCTGTCAATCCTATGTACTAATACCTATTAGTTTCTGAACCGGCATGGAAATTGGTAAGGTTATCATAGTAGTGGTAGGACTAATAACTTCAAGGCGATATTTCCATTCCTGAAACAATAAAACGGAGGCTGATATGGCTGAGATACCTGAGATTGGAAAAATATCACCGGACATTTTTAATGAATTGATTTTCCCGCGGCTTGGCGCATCAAATAACAGCATATTAGTGGGTCCGCAGCATGGTGTTGATGTGGGCATCGTTGAAATAGGCGGAAAAGCCGTCTCGCTTACGACAGATCCAGTTTTTATCGTTCCCGAATACGGTTGGGAACGGGCTGCCTGGTTTGCTGTCAACATACTGGCATCTGATTCGGTAACCTCCGGACTAAAGCCTAAAATGATGGCTATTGACCTGAACCTTCCCATGTTGATGACAAAAAAACAATTAGA
>JGI20214J51650_10002862_pt1 | contig 10844 bp, 9 predicted proteins | sample WetSurMetagenome_FD_51650 | JGI IMG/M metagenome (IMG submission 51650)
CTGCTGGAAGCGGAAGAGCTGGCGGACCAGATCGCGATCATTCGCAGAGGCAGGATCATTTTGAGCGGATCTCCACGCGAGCTGAAGCAAAAGCTGCTGGGTGCGACAGAATTCGAGGTTCGATTCAACGCGGGTATCGACGGCCGTAAATTGGGGTTACCTGAAGGTGTTGAGCTCACCACTCGGGGAGAGGATTGGATGCGCTTCCGGGTGGATTCGCCGAATAAGCAAAATCCGGAATTGATCCAGAATTTGGTAAAAACCGGCATAGGTATCCTGTCCTTTAGTGAAGTCCAACGCTCGCTTGAATCGGCATATCTTGAGGCGATGCGTGTTGCTTCGACGGAGGGCGAAAATGGCGGTTGAGTTTCGACCGGCGTTTGCCATTACCGTACGGGAAGTGCGGGATCAGTTCCGCGATTGGCGTATTATCTTTCCCATCCTGGCGCTTACGCTGTTCTTTCCGTTCCTGATGAATTTCACCGCCCGCCGGCTGCTGGATTTTGTAAATCAGTACGGGGCATCCCTCATCGGCGAGCGCCTGGTGCCTTTCCTGATGATGATCGTCGGATTCTTCCCCATTTCGGTCTCGCTGGTCATCGCGCTGGAATCCTTTGTGGGCGAAAAAGAAAGGGGATCGATAGAGCCGCTCCTGAGCACACCGCTCAAGGACTGGCAGCTCTATGTAGGCAAACTGCTTTCCTCCGTCGTCCCGCCTTTGGTGGGCAGCTTTTTTGGGATGGCAGTTTATATGGCCGGGTTGGTGGCTCGGGATGTACCCCTGCCGCCGGCAGATCTGACCCTGTTGATTTTTTGCCTGACCATTGTCCAGGCTGTGGTTATGGTGAGCGGGGCGGTGGTGATCTCCAGCCAGGCTACTTCGATCCGTGCAGCCAATTTACTGGCAAGCTTCATCATCATTCCCATCGCCCTTCTGATCCAGGCGGAAAGCGTGGTGATGTTCTGGGGGAATTACGCTACGCTGTGGTGGTGCGTTTTTGGATTGTTTGTCTTCGCAATTTTACTTACCCGGGTTGGATTGTCGCATTTCCGCCGGGAGGAACTGTTGGGCAGGGAAATTGATGTTCTTAATGTTCGCTGGGGAGGGAGTGTTTTTATTAAAGCATTCAGAGGAGAAGCCCGCAATATTGGGGAATGGTACCGCCGGGAGGTACCCAAAAGCCTAAAGCAAATGAGGCTGGCGATATTATTGACGAGCATCATTGCAATCATTTCGGTTTTTCTTGGGATGAACCAGATTCAATCCATCCATATTCCCATGAGCGATACCAGCCTGCAGGATATGGAAAAAAATATCCAAACAGCGTTCCAGGTCATCCCGGGCGGGTCGGTGTCTGTTGTTCTTTCAATCTTCTGGCAGAATTTCAGGGTGATCCTGATTTCATTACTGCTTGGTGCTCTCTCTTTTGGTATCCTCGGGGTGATCCCTCTAGTTGCTTCATTGGGGGTGGCTGGATACTTGCTGAGCTTTCTTTCAATGAATGGGCTTTCCCCTGCGCAATATCTAATAGGATTCATTCTACCCCATGGTATTTTCGAGATCCCTGCACTGATTATTGGTTGCGCGGCTGTGTTGCATGGAGGAGCGCTGCTGGCTGCCCCGGATGAAGAACGAAACATCGGTCAGACTTTCATTGAATCCGTGGGAGAATGGTGTAAACTTATCGTAGCGGTGGTGATTCCGTTGCTTGTCATCGCTGCGTGTGTGGAAGTTTGGATCACTCCACGGGTTGCCATGGCGTTGATCCCCCTCATCCCTTAAGGGAGGTTTGCAAATTGGGGAAAGTAATCTTACTTGGAACAGCTTCGTTCATCCCTTCACCAGAAGCGGATAATACCCATCTTGCCATCCTGGCGGGCAGCCGGAAGGTCTTGGTAGATACTGCCACCAATCCTTTTGTCAGCCTGAAAAGAGGCGGGATCGAGCCGAACGAAATTACTGATTTGGTATTAACTCATTTCCATCCCGACCACATTTCTGGGCTTCCGATCCTCGTCATGGGAATGTGGTTTACCGGCAGAAAATTGGAGCTGCATATCCATGGGCTGGAGTACACCCTCGAGCGCGCCCAAAAAATGCTTGACCTGTTTAACATCTCCGCCTGGCTTAACCTTTTTCCGATCCATTACCACACCGTCCCGGAATTAAAAAGCGAGTTAGCGCCAATTATTTTGGATGAGGATCTGCTTCTTTTCGGTGCAAAGGTAAACCATCTGATCCCAACCCTGGGCATTCGCGCTGAATTCCCGAAATCAGGTAAAGTGCTGGCCTATTCATGTGATACTGAACCCTGCGAGGCGGTGGAAAGATTGGCTGCACGTGCAGATTACCTGCTGCATGAATCAGCAGGAAATTCAAAGGGGCATTCTTCGCCGAAACAAGCGGGGGAGACAGCGCAGAAGTCTGGCGTAGGTACGCTTTATTTGATCCATTACCCTGCTGAGGTGGATTCTGGCAGGAACCTGGTTGAGGCAAAATCGGTCTTTAACGGTGAAGTTATCGCTGCCTGTGACCTGATGACAATTCCAATGGATTGATCACCAACCACTGAGAAATTGCCGCCACGCCTGATTTTCCTGCAGGTGGTGGGCATAGATGTATTCCGCAGAAGCAGGCGGTTCCACTGGGTGATGCAGTAAACGCATGCCGGCTTCTTCGACCTTACGGCCGCCTTTGCGATGATTGCACTGCGGGCAGGCTGCTACGACGTTCAACCAGGTGTGCGGGCCGCCAATGTGGCGCGGGATGACATGGTCGATGGTGAGATCATTCATTTGTCTGCCACAATACTGGCAGGTGTAGCCATCGCGGCGCAGGATCTCCTTGCGTACCAAACGAACGGTCGGTCGGGGGCGGTGGACCATCTTATGCAGGCGAATGACTGAAGGACGGGGAAAGTCAGCCTGAGCAGTACGCACCGATCCGCGGCCATCCAACACGAGGGAGGCCTTTTCGGTGAGCATCAACCCCAGGGCGCGATGCATGTTGCAAACGTTGAGAGGCTCAAAATTAGCATTGAGAACCAACACAGCTTCCATGGCAGCACCAATGCAAGGGATTATAGCACCACCAGAAGATGTGATTTGTGATTAAGAAAATGCGCATAGCCATAATATTTATTGAATAATAATACCCAGCATAGAATATTGCGGTGGTGTTCGGCTGGTATAATCCGCTCAATCTTTTTCGGATGGAGGAGAGGGTGAATATCGAAGATCAGGTTGCTTTGTTGATGCAAGGTACGGAATACGGGGACGAGGATGTCAAGATTTCCATGACCAGAGAACTGCGCGAGCGGCTAATTTTGGCTGAGAAGGAAAACCGGCCGCTGCGGGTTTATTGCGGTTATGACCCCACAAAGGCAGACCTGCACCTGGGACACACCATCACCATGCGCAAGCTGCGCCAATTCCAAGATCTGGGACACGATGTCACCTTCGTGATTGGAACTTACACCTCTTTGATCGGCGATCCTTCGGATAAAGATTCTCTCCGTCCACAATTAGCTTCCGAAGAGGTGGAGGCGAATGCCCGAACATATGCGCAGCAGGCTTTCCGTGTTCTGGATCCACAAAAAACAACCATCCGATATAACGCTGAATGGCTGCAGAAACTCACCCTGGCGGATATGATTCACCTGGCATCCAATTTCACCGTGCAGCAATTCCTTACCCGCGAGAATTTCAAACTGCGCTTCGAGCGCGGGGACGCCATTTACCTTCACGAGACTTTCTATTCCATCCTGCAAGGATATGACGCCTACGCGTTAAAAACCGATGTACAAGTGGGTGGAACCGATCAGCTTTTCAACATCCTCACAGCCGGCAGAAAGCTGATGACCTACATGGGTGAGAAACCCAACATTGGCGTCATCATGGGCATCCTGCCGGGAACTGACGGGGTGGTTCGCATGTCCAAATCACTGGGCAACCACATTCCCATCGACACCACGGCTGAAGATATGTACGGTAAAGTTATGAGTTTGCCGGATATCGCACTGCCGGTTTATTTCCGCTTGGTAACGCGTTGGTCCCCCGCTGAAGTCGCCAAAAAAGAGAAATCTCTTAAAGATGGAACAATCCATCCCAGAGACGCAAAAATGGCCCTCGCCTGGGAGGTTGCCAGTTCATTTTATGGTGATGATGCTGCCAACCAAGCCCAGGACGATTTCATCCGCCGATTCCAGAAACATGATATTCCCGAGGAAATGCCCGAGGTGCGCATTGCTGCCGGGCAAACTGTGCTGGATGTGCTCAGTACCTGCGATTTTATTTCAACGCGAAGTGAGGGTCGGCGCCTGCTGGATCAAAAAGGGGTCAAGCTGGATGGGGAAGTCCTGAGCGATCCCGCGCAACCCTTCCCGCACCCGGGAGTGCTTCAGGTGGGAAAACGTCATTTCGCGCGGATCGTGCTCGACTGATCTTCGAAGCAGATACTACCGGGAGCTGGTGGCTGCCTTCAGCAGCGTTTCACCGATAACTTTCGCATCCGTGGGGGCGTCTTCTTCTAGGACAAACGCCAGGGCGAGGGGAATCCCCTCCCATTCAGGCATGGTTCCCCCGATAAACCACGTAAAGGTTCCCTGGGCACCCTTCGATGTGCCAAGAGCATCCCAACCTGGAATTTCATCACTTGCCAGCGACTTCCGGGCGGTGTCAATTCCGGTCCAATTCACAGCCCTTTTCTCACCTTCCGGAAAATAGACCCAGCCCGAGGGCGAATGATTTGCTGTTGCAAGACTGGGGGAGGGCAGGTATGCTCCGTTGGTGATTAAAGCAGCGGCGAGCGCAGCCTGCAGGGGTGAAACCCGCAATTGTTCGTCCCCAAAAACGAGAGTTTTAGCATCGATAATTTCTCCCAATGGGCGGGGCTCAATCTGGGGAAGGATAAATTCCGGCAGGTCGGTAAATCCGAAATCCTGAAGGATCGAGGTGATTTCGGTATTTAAAAGTGATCCGGATAGCGCGACCGCAGGCGCTGGACAACCTGCAATAACCCCTGCGGACCATGAGTTGTCAATTTCGGAATCGATCGCACAAGGGTAATAATCTCCATCGATCTGAAGATCCATCGATCCCGGAGGCAAAGTCTTTTGAAGGACATTCTTATTCGCGGCAAGAAGATAAGGGGAGATCATCGTACCCAACGGGTAGGAAGCCTGGGTGGCACGGTTCAACAAGGGAGACTGGGGATCCTCCATCCAACCGCTCCACATGTTATCCGCCTGGTTAGGATCCACATTCGGATGGGAGGCCATGGCGAGTACTTCCCCGGTTCTTGCGTTTAGCAGCACCAGCGCACCTTTCCTGCCTTCAAGAAGTTGGTCGGCTTTCTGCTGCAGGCGCAAATCGATGGAGGTCTTTATATCCAGGCCCTGCGGCGGCTGACCGCGTACAAGGTGGTTCCACCAAATGACCGATGCTGGCAGGCCGCGTTCCCCTCTCAGGTAACCATCCAGCGCAGCCTCCAATCCAGTTTGACCGTAGGCAGAGGTGTCAAAGCCGAATATCGGGCTGAGAGGCGGGTAAAGGTAACCTCTTGAATAATTGCCTGCATCACCCTGGGTGAAGTTGATCGCCTCTCCGCTTTGAACGAGGATATTCCCACGCGGCGAGTAGCGCTCGTTGATTCCCAGCCTGGGGTTATCCGTCCGGGTGAGCAGGTCGCTCGAGCGAACAATTGACCACCAACCGTTGGCGAGCAGGATCCCCACGAACCCCGCCAGGGCTAAACCGAGGGTAATATAGTAAGGGATTGGGTTTTCCAACAGGGCTGGATCTTCTCCGCCCGTATCACTCACTTTGATAAGAATCCCCGCGCAGATCATGGAGACGAGCAACGAAGAACCACCATAGGACATGAAGGGCAAAGTGACCCCGGTAAGGGGTAACACCCGCAGGTTACCACCAACGATCAGGATGGTTTGAAACGCCAGGAAGGATGTGATACCCGCAGCCAGCAACCGGTAAAAACCCGACCTGGCACGGAAGGCGATGCGGAAACCCCGGTATAAAACCAGGATCATCAGGCAAACCAGACCCACCGTGCCCACCAACCCGGCTTCNTCCCCAATGGCCGAAAAGATGAAATCCGACTGGGCCACCGGCACCACCCGCGGACTGCCCAGCCCTGGTCCACGCCCAAAAATACCCCCGGCTGAAAAAGCCATGAGGGATTGGACGATCTGGTAGGACCGGCCGCTGGGATCCAGCCAGGGATTGATCCAGGCATCCACCCTCAGGCGAATTACATCGAACTGGTGGTATCCCAAATAACCTGCCAGGATCAATCCAAGAAGGGTGAGGATGAAAAACCAGTATTTCCCTGCGGCAAGCAAAAGCATCACGGAGAATAAGATCAGGAGCAAAGCGCTTGTACCAAGGTCCTTTTGAACCAGAAGGATGGCGATCGTCAGACAAAAGATGACCAGGGCTGGAATGATGAGTTGAGAAAAATGAAAAGTGACCCGCATCCGTTCAGCCAGATAGGCTGCCAAAAAGATCACCAGAAGCAGCTTGAGCAGTTCGGAAGGCTGGAAAAAGACACCAGCGAATCCAAGCCAGAGCTGCGGTCCGAATCCGCCCGGATACACCCCGATAAAAAGGGTTAATGCGAGAAGTAGAATGCCCAGGGTCAGCCAGAGATATTTATATTGTTGGAGGATATCGATCAAGCTTCGTGTTCGNAAAAGGAACCATAAAATGACAAGCGAAAGCACAAGCCAGACTGTCTGGCGCAGGCCAAAATAAGAATTTATCCGATAAACCGTGAGCAATCCCCAGCCGATGAGAAAACTGACCAGGGGGAGAAGCACCGGGTCGGAATCGGGGAAAGATCTTTTCGCGAATTTCAATATAAGCGAAAACCCGAGCAGCCAAATGAGGAACCCGAGCCAATGAACCCAGTTCAGATCGGCTTGCCAGGTATGGAGCCTGACCACGGGGGAGAGCGATAACACCAAAGAATAGGCGAAAAGAAAAACGACCGCGGCTGCAAACAAGCGGCGCTGAATACCCGCCGCAGTGGGAGAATTCAATCGGTAAAAAGATCTCAAGAGGGAAGGTATTTCTTTATGAGTAGCTCGACCTTTTTAAACGTGTCTGGCGGGATGCATTCCGGTGAGGTGATCACAGCGTTTTCCAGCGCGCGGGAACAGTCACAATGGCATTCGTCTGGCAGCGTCTGGACAAGTTCCAATATAGCCTGTTGTGCCAGGTCGGTATTTTTTTGAAGGGTGCGGTTAACCACATCCACTGAGACCTGCTCCTCGGTAAGGTGCCAGACATCATAATCGGTGACATGCGCCATGACCGAAAAGCAAATCTCTGCTTCCCGAGCTAGAAAGGCTTCCGGACACATGGTCATACCGATGATCGCCATCCCCCAGGAACGGAAGAGGTTGGATTCTCCCTTGGTGGAAAATCTCGGTCCCTCGATCGTCACTGCCGTACCCCCCTGGTGGCAAGTCCCGCCGGCTTTCAATACTGCCTGTCCCAATAAACTGCTCAGATCGCCGCAGAACGGATCCGCGACGCCAACATGCACTACCAGCCCGTTTTCGAAGAAGGTTGGTACACGACGACGCGTGAAGTCAACGATCTGATCGGGGATGACGATCTGCCCGGGAGCGAAATCATCCCGCAGCGATCCGCAGGCGCTGATGCTGACGATACGCTCGACGCCGAGCGATTTGAGGGCATAAATGTTCGCCCGGTAATTGACCTCCGAAGGAGAGAGATAATGACCAATGCCGTGCCGGGCAAGAAATGCGATTGATCTACCATTCAGCTTACCGACCACGATAGGGGAGGAGGGATTTCCAAATGGGGTGGGGATGTCGATCGACCGGGCCTCTTTTAAGCCAGGCATTTGGTAAAGACCCGACCCGCCAATGATACCCAAAACAGGTTTATTGATCATTTTGACTGCCTCCTCCACGATCAAATAAATAAATCATAGCATACCTCCCTCGATTGCTGGCGCTTCCTGGAGCCGCAGCTCGAAGCTGCCACAGGTGATGCGGTCGCCGCTATCCAACACTGCCGATTGGCGAACAGGCTGGTCATTCAGCATCGTTCCATTCGTGGAATTAAGGTCTTCCAACCACCACTGTTTATGGTGGTACCGTAAACGGGCATGCCTTGCGGAGATGGTGCTATCATCCAACCAAACATCACAGCCTGGGTCACGCCCGATCACTGCTTCTGCATTTCGAATAATTAATACTCGCTGGCTGCCTTCTCCCTGCACCTGCAAGCTGAGGGGCGGGATTTGTTGCCGGGCAGCTGCTGAACCTTGCTGGTGAAGATCCTTCCAAACTAGGAATATCACGAGCCCCACGAAAGCATACAGACAAACTGCCATCACCACGCGGAGGAGTAGAACCAGGATGCCGCTCATTTGGGATCCTCTTCGACTTGTTGTTCCACGACGATCATATCCGTCCGTGAAAGGTCAGTATCGCTGTGAAAGATCAGCGGGAATCCTGCCAGGGAGATCACGTCTCCGGGAATAAGCGTGTGGGTATGCACCCGGATATTATTTACGAATGTTCCCCCTGTGGAATCAAGGTCGTGGATCGTGGTGATGCCTTCCCCGCAGCGAATCTGGGCATGGTAGCGCGACACACGCTTATCTTCAATGACCAGATCGTTGGACTCACGCCTGCCCAGATTGATAACCGGTTTTTGAAGTTTGAATTCTTTCCCATTCGCGATCAGGAATTCGGAATTATGTTGTCTGGGATGTGAACCTTGAAGTTGAGCAGCCTGGCTTACCGCTTTGGTTTTATGACCTGTATCTGCCTGCCAGCTGCATTCCACCCAGAAATCTCCATCCTCCAGGCGGCCATCTTTCTTTGGATCGACCCGCAGAGGCGACTGGAAGGTGATCCCGGAATCGCGGGCTTCCTTTTGGATGGCATCGATGATTTTTTCCGACCAATGCGAATCATGATAGACGCGCTGCCAGGTGGCATGATTGGCGTGCAGAAGAAAGCTATCGGGAGCGAACCTCGGCGAGCCGGTTTGGTTGCGAGTAAGATCGCGAATTTCCAGAAGGACCGCTTCTGTGAGACGGGTTAGCAGGCCAGAGCGGGAAAAGCCACCCAACCGGGTTTCAAAAAGCGACTTCAAAGCGGATTCCGCCTTCAGAAGGGGGGAGGTCATTCAGTAATTATAGTGCGGTCGAAACGTGAAAAACTAAGTATCCGATTAAGGAAGTTCACCCGGCAGGATCGACGCCATGTGAGCCCCCGTAATGTTGAGGTAATCAGAAATCCGCATACGGATCATTAATCCCCGCAACCCCCCGGAGACAATGAATTCATCGATCGATTCCGCCGATGTATCCACCAGGAATTCAAACCCGCGGTTGAGGAGTGCCAGGGCAGAAATACCGCCCACCTTCAATCCGGTCAGTCTCTCCGCTTCTTTCTCGGTCGCGATGATCACTTTTTTCTCCCCGACCACACCAGCAACCAATTTCAAGTCCACATGCCTATCGCCCGGGACAACAGCCAGGATCGGTTTACCCTTCTTCTCCCGGAGAACCACAATGGTTTTATATACCATGTAAGGCGGCACTTTAAGCAGGGCGGCAGTCTCCACAGCACTGTGTTTTTCGGCGGAAAGCTCAATTGCAGTGAAGGGAACCTTTCGAGATTCGAGCAGGCGGGTGACGTTGTTGGAGGTCACATCCATCAACCCTTGATGTAAATTGGGTTGCTGAAGATCCATCCGCGGGTTTTGCCCAGGTAGCGGATCCAACACTCCACACGGTACACTCCGGATTGCGTTGTTGAAAAGTCCATCCCAACCTGATCTGTCCAGCGTGCGATCGTTTCGCCATCCTTGATCAGGCGGCAATCCGCTTTGCGGGGCAAACGGATTTCAAATTCCACATCACCCTGCAAGTGGAGTTCGTCACCCATCACGACGCTCTGATCCTCGCAACGCGCGGAGAAGTTGAAGCCGCGCGTTGGGTGCGGAAGGTCATACCCTACGAAACAGTGCCCCAACCGGAGAGCCTTGTAGATCTGAGCGCGGGATTGAGCCAGGTCCGAATCCAGAACGCCCTCGCAGAGAATGTGCGTATTCACAGCGCGAAAATGAAACAGGTAGGGAAATATTTCCCGACGGATGGGTCCGACGTGGATTTTGAGCGCATGCGCATCCGCCCCGCTGATACAGACGATTTTTCTATCCTGGCTTGTGATTTCATCCCATTTCCGCAGCAAATCATTGGGGGGGCCATGGGCGATGAAATGCGGGAAGAATCCATAAAACAAGGCTTTTAGTTTTGTACGGGCGATGGCTTTAAACTCGCTCAAGCCGTTCCATAATTCGATACCAATGAAACCTTGCACATCCCAATCAACCCAGGAGATATCCGGTTCGTGGAAAAAGGGCAAATCCATCTCCATGGGGTGGGCCAGAAAGCACATTCCGCCGCTTTTGTTCACTTCCTGGATCAACCGCTGCGGATCTCTGGCGAAAGTGGCTAATTCCTGCCTGGCGTCGAAAACCAGCAGATGGTTCTTTTGAGGTGCGCGAGCCTGGTCGTGCACTTCCTCGCCTACCAATAGGATTACCTGCCCGTTTTCTGTATGAAGAATTTTCTCCACCCCATCCACCCACACGTTGTGATCCGTCACGATCACCGCATCGATGCCAGCCTGCGCGGCGGCGTGGAGGATATCATCGTACGTCCCCTCGCCATCGGAGATAGGGGTGTGCATGTGAAGATTAAGAATAAACTCATTCATCTTGGTTGACGGATGGAGAAATTGGCAGGTATAATCGGGATGTTTCCAAATCCTGGA
>JGI20214J51650_10002863_pt1 | contig 10843 bp, 9 predicted proteins | sample WetSurMetagenome_FD_51650 | JGI IMG/M metagenome (IMG submission 51650)
TTATTGATTATGCTTTTCTTTGGGAGTTATGCCAAGCTTATCCCAATGGCCACATTATCGGCGATACTTATTATAGTTGCGTATAATATGAGTGAGTGGCATTCATTTAAATCATTACTTAAGAGCCCAAAAAGTGATGTGGCGGTTTTGTTGACAACTTTCTTTTTAACAGTAATTTTCGATTTAACAATTGCGATTGAAATAGGAATGGTGCTGGCTGTTTTATTATTTATGAAACGAATGGCTGAAGTTTCTAATGTAAGTGTTATAACCCGTGAAATTGAAGATGAAGAAGATCAACGAGATCCAAATGCTATTGATAAAAAACAAATTCCCGAAGGGGTTGAAGTATTTGAAATTAACGGACCATTCTTCTTTGGTGCAGCGAAAAAGTTTAAAGATGAAATGGCAATTATAGAAAAACCGCCAAAGGTGAGAATTATAAGAATGAGAAATGTTCCTGCTGTTGATGCAACAGGTTTGCAAACACTAAAGGATTTTTATCACGATGCGAAAAAACATAAAACGCACATGGTACTTTCGGGAGTCCACACTCAGCCTTTGTACGCAATGACTCAAGCGGGAATATTTGATTTATTCGGCGAAGAAAACATTCATGGAAACATTGATGATGCCCTTGATAGAGCCCGTGAAGTTCTTGGTTTGCCCAAACTTGGCAGACCAAATGATTTTATTCCAACTGTAAAAAGAGATATGGAGAAAAAGTAAAAGATGGATTTGAACACAAAAGACATTTCTCATTTGTTGATGCTTCCGGAAAAAGAAGTTCTTCAGCTTGTGAAGAAAAAAGAAATTCCCTTTCAGCATCTTCACGATAAGGTTGTTTTTAATAAGCAACAAATAATTGAGTGGGCATTAGGAAGAAATCTTCCCATTAATGTTTCCGGACATCATAAATTAAAAGAATATCACCTGGAAACTTTAGGAAATCTTCTTGATAAAGATTCTTTTTATTACAACTGTCAGCTAACAGAATCTGCTTATATAGAACAGATGATTTCAAAAATAGATTTTGAAAAGGATGTTGATAGGGAAATTATTATTCAATTGCTCAAAAGCAGAGAATCAATGATGAGCACCGCTATCGGGAACGGAATTAGTCTTCCTCATCCTCGTATCCCGCTTATGGTTGGAAGGAATAAACCATTGATAAATTTTTTCTTTTCAACTAAACCGCTTGAATTAAAATCTATTGATGATAAACCGGTTCACACATTAATTCTTCTTATCTCTCAAACTATAAAACAGCATTTAAGTTTAATTGCTCATTTAAGCTTTCTGCTTTCTAAGGAAACTTTTAGATTTGCATTGGAAAACAGACTAGCTTATAAAGAAATTTTGGATATCATTAAAAAAATTGAGGAGACAAGAAATAAATCTTAATGAACGATTTACTTGATTCNNGAAATAGTTTGTTGGCTTTAGCTTTTGCAATTCAGTTAATCTCAATTGCATTTTTATTTTTAAAAGATCAGCGCAAAGCTCTCTTTGCNACAAACACAGTTTTGTTAATTGGATTAGCACTTGGATTATTTTCAACATTATCATCTGCACTTTTTTCTTCTGATGATATTACCTCAACATCTGGTTTTTATAATTTCATTATTCTTGATGGATTAGGGACATACTTCCTTTTCATAATTCAGTTAATCGCAATTCCAACTACTATCTATAATTTTTCATATCTTAAACATTACATAGAAGAAAAAAAATCTGTAAAAAGTTTTATAGTTTTTTATATCATACTTTTAATCTCAACTCAGTTTATTGTTATTTCAAATCACGCAATTCTGTTTTTAGTAAGCTGGGAAGTAATGAGTATGTCTGCCTTCCTGGCAATGATTTTAGAAAAAGAAAAAAATGAAGTTCAAAGGGGAAGTTTTTATTATTTCGCTGCTTCACATGTTTTGATTTTTATATTGTACATAATGTTCTTTTTGCTGCATCAACAAACCGGAAGCTGGTTCTTTAGTGATTATCATCTTTCTTTTTCAATCGGACTGGTTGTTCCAATTATTTTCATTCTATCTTTTGTTGGATTTGGAATTAAAGCCGGATTTATGCCGTTTCATTTTTGGCTTCCGCAAGCACATCCGATTGCACCAACTGTGTTAAGTGCTTTTCTTTCCGGTGTGATAATCAAGATGGGCATTTACGGAATTTTAAGAACGTATCTTTTTATCAAACCTGTTCCTGAATGGACTGGATGGTTTATACTCATCATCAGTCTTGTAAGTGCAATTTTTGGTGTATGGTATGCACTTGCACAGCACGATATAAAAAGATTGCTTGCTTATCATTCAATTGAAAATATAGGAATCATCGGAATCGGAATTGGGATTGGATTCATCGGCTCGGCAAATAATCTGCCCGCCGTTGAAGTGCTGGGATTTGGTGGAGCTCTTCTTCACACTTTGAATCACGCAATTTTTAAAAGTCTTTTGTTCATCGGCAGCGGAGTTGTTTATCAAAATCTTGGAACGCGCAACATCGAATTGATGGGCGGACTCGTTCATCGCTCAAAATATATTGCATTACTTTTTCTTATTGGCTCGGTTGCAATCAGCGGAGTTCCGCCTTTTAACGGATTCATTTCTGAGTTCATCATTTACACTGGATTTTTTAAAACAGCAAACGAGTTAAAAAACTATTATCCAATTTTAATGTTGATCTTTGTTGTTGGATTAGCTTTCGTTGGTGGACTTGCAGTTGCTTGCTTTACAAAAGTAAACTCAATTATGTTTTTAGGAAGTGAAAGAAAAGAGGTAAAACATTTTCACACTTCTGTTTATGATTACATATCGCTCGGTATTTTTGCTCTACTTTGTATTGTTATTGGATTTTATCCGCAGCCTTTTGTTGGAATAGTGAATAAGGTAATCGCAAGTGATTTTGTTTCATCTCATCCATCATCTGCGTTGGTAAACATTGATTGGTTGTATTTCACAATAATATTTTCTTTCATCGCTCTGGCAATTTTCTTTTTGTATCTGTTAAAAGTAAAACTCGAAAAGAAATTCGGAAGAAGAACTTCTCCAGCGTGGGGATGCGGCTATGAAAATTTAACTCCGCGAATGCAATACACNGCTTCATCATTTGCAGATGAATTGAATGAAATTCCTAAATCAATTTTGGTTTATCATAAAAAAATCAAAGTTTCTGATAATGCTTTTCCAATTAAATCTAGGTTTGAAAGCCACTCAAAAGATTTTGTTGACAGTAAAATAGTTCTGCCTTTTTACAACTTTTTAAGATTTATTGTTACAAAGATTCAGTTTCTAAGTCAAACGGATATTCGTTATTACATCGGTTTTATTTTGATCATCATTACAATTTATAGTTTCATAGCATTTTTATGGTCATAGATATTTTACAAGGGATTACTTCGGTATTAATATTGTTAGGGTTTGCTCCTTTGTTTGTTGGCTTTGTAAACAAACAAAAAGCAAAACTAACCGGGAGAATTGGTGCGCCAATTCTGCAGCCGTATTACGACTTGCAAAAACTTTTTAAGAAGGAAACTATTAACGCAACAACCTCTTCTTTCATTAGTCGCATTTCTCCGCTATTAAATTTTACTACGTTAATTGTTGCAGCAGCAATGCTTCCAGTTGGATTTTGGAAACCGCTAATTACTTTTAATGGTGATATAATTTTATTTGCATACATTTTAGGATTGTCAAGATTTTTCCAAATACTTGCGGCGATGGATATTGGCAGTTCGTTTGAAGGAATGGGCGCAGCACGCGAAGCAACATTTGCATTATTCGCCGAGCCAATTTTCTTTTTCACGATCGGAAGTATCTCATTTATTAGTGGATACACTTCACTTTTTGATATCTATCATTCAATCCAACTTGATAATATTTCCTATGAGGTTTTTATCGTGATATGTTCAATCTCTGTATTTATGCTAGCAGTAACAGAATGTTCCCGTATGCCGGTTGATGATCCAAACACTCATCTTGAATTAACAATGATTCACGAAGTGATGATACTTGATAACTCCGGAATTGATTTATTCCTCTATCAATACTCAAGCTACGTAAAATTGTTTATCTATGCTGTTTTAGAGATATCATTTTTCTATCCATTTAGTCAGCAAAGTTATTTGATTGGAATATTAATATTTGTAGTTGGAAGTATTGTGTTAAGTTTTTCACTTGCAGTTGTAGAAACAATTACATCAAGATATAAAATGAAAAACATCCCGCAGTATTTACTGTTCGCCACTGCAATTGGAATCTTAAATTTGTTGATTTACACTTTTACGAAATAAACAGTTGGAAAATCTTTTTAGCATACTTTTTTGTCTTTCACTTTTCTATGTGTCAATAACACCACGTGTGAAAGCATATGTTGCGGTTCTACAGTTTCAAGGATTGGTATTATCAGTCCTAGTTATACTTCCATACATAAATAACTTTTCAATCTTCGGAATAATTTTGCCGATTACTCTTTTAATTGTTAAAGTAATTTTAATTCCGCGTTACATCAATAAAATAATTCTCGATCTTGACATAAAAAGAGTTGTTGAGCCAACAATTCAGCAAATAGTTTTTTTGCTGTTAGTAATTGCTACGCTGATTGTAATATTTATATCATCAAGTATAATCGCTCAAAGCACTGAACTTGATGTTATCCCTTTCGCAAGTGGTTTTTCTGCAATTGCAATCGGAATTTATATAATTATTTTCAGAAAAAAACTTATAGTTCACGTTTGTGGATTTCTCGTTTTAGAAAATGGAATATTTCTTTTCGGTACCGCCGTTGCATCAGAACTTCCGATGATGATTGAACTTGGAGTTTTACTTGATGTTTTTGTTGTTGTCTTTCTGATGGGAATTGCTTTGAACAGAATCCGAAGTACTTTCGAAGGATTTGAAGTTACTCACCTCGGAAGGTTAAAAGATTGATGTTAGGATTTTCAATTTTAATATTACTCCCGCTGCTTACAGCATTGTTTTGTTACTTTGTAAAAAATCTTCGCGTACAATACAATGTTACTTTNCTTGTAAGTCTTTTGCATCTTTTTGTAACGCTGATGGTTTTTCTTGGAGTTTATCACATACAACTTCCAACTTTTTTTAGTTTCGATTCGCTAAGCAAATTATTTTTAATGATTCTTTCAAATGTTTACTTCTGGGTTGTTTTTGTTTCATTCGCATATTTAAAACGCCCGGTAACATCAAAAGCAATAGAAGGACAAAAGTATTATTTTTTACTTTTAAATTTTTATCTTGCATCAAACTCAGCGGCAGTGTTGAGTGATCATTTTGGTATGTATTGGGTTACTGCTGAGACTACAACGCTTTCAGTTGCACCATTAATTTATTACTACCGCAACGAAGAAGCACTTGAAGCAATGTGGAAATATTTATTCTTGGTTTCAATTGGAATTGCATTTGCGTTTATCGGAATTTTATTCTTAACACTTTCTGCTAATGGAACTTTGATCGAAGGTAAACAATTATTTTTCTGGGAGTTTATCCGAAATGCAAAAGAATTAAATCCAATCTGGCTTAAAGCAAGTTTCATCTTCATCTTTGTTGGACTCAGTACAAAAATTGGAATTGCACCAATGCACTCCGGTGATGTTGACGCAACGAGTAACGCACCAAGTCCAATCGCTGCACTAATGTCCGGCTCGCTTCGTCTTACAGCTTTAATTGGTGTGATGAGAATTTTTCAAATTGTTGTTCCAACATCTTCATTTGAATTTGCAAGAACAATTTTAATCATCGGCGGTTTGCTTTCGCTATTCACTGCTTTTGTATTTATGTTCAAAGTAAATAATTATAAACGAATGCTTGCATATTCAAGTGTTGAGCATTTAGGATTGATTACACTAGGAATTGCAACCGGCGGAATTGCATTTATAGGAGCGATGTACCACGCAATTTATAATTCAATTACAAAGATAGTTTTGTTTTTAAGTGCGGGAAATATTCATAGCAAATTCAAAACTCGCGAAGTAGATAAAGTAAGAAATGTGATGAACATATTGCCAAAAACCGGCTGGCTATTTCTGCTGTCGTATTTAGCAATTTCAGGTATTCCACCGTTTGGAATTTTCTTTAGTGAAATAAAAATATTTGAAGGAATTCTTTTTTCAGATACCCCATTTGTNCTTGCACTTGTAATGATTTTTCTTCTTTTCATTTTTATAAATATGGGTAAGATTATTTTTACAATGCTTTATAAAAAGGAAGGGAATGAAACTACGACAACTCAATCAAAAGGATTTGATATAATTCATCTTGCATCAATTTTATTACTAATTATTTTAGTTGTGATTGCAGTCAGCTCACCGGAGATTATTTATCAAAACATTTTAAATGTTGGAAAAGATTTTGGGATTAATTTATGACATCACTTGAACTACAAAACAATCAGCGTTTTGATGTTTCATCAATCCCATTTTTGATTGCTAATGATTTCCATAAAAATGTAATTAAAGCATTATCAAATGGATATCGAATGATGGCACTTACTCCAATTGATCAAAATGTTTCCGAAAAAATAATCGCGGTATTTGCTGATAATACTTCTTCTTCAATTCATATAATTGGTGGCGTGTTTGATAAATCAAAATTAGAGTTTGAAAGTTTTGCAAATGATTTTCCTCAAATAAATTATTTTGAATGTGAGCTTTCAGAAAATTATGGATATGTTTTGCTAAATCATCCGTGGCTGCGTCCGGTGCGAAAACAAAATGTTATTCTTGGTAACAAACCATATCAGTTTTATAAGTTAGAAGGCGAAGAAGTTTACGAGGTTGCCGTCGGTCCAATTCACGCTGGAGTAATTGAACCAGGACATTTCAGATTTCAATGTCATGGTGAGTTGGTTTACAATCTTGAAATAAATCTCGGTTATCAACATCGAGAGGTAGAAAAACTTTTACTTGAAGCTAATCAAAATCAAAGAATAATTCTTTCGGAATCAATTGCTGGTGATACATCAGTCGGACATACTTTTGCTCATTGCAGCGCAATGGAAAGTTTAACTCAAACACAATTGAGTCTGAGAGCAGAAGTTATTCGAACTATCGCTTCCGAACTTGAAAGAATTGCAATGCACTTAAGTGGACTTGGAGGTGTTTCCAACGATGTTGGCTTCGCTTTACCTGCTTCATCTTATGGAAGACTTCGCACACTTGCGATAAATAGTCTTGCCCTTTTATGCGGTTCTCGTTTTGGGCGCGGTTTGTTTGTTTATGGCGGAGTTCGATTTGACTTTAATGATGAAATAATAAATTCGATGAAAAAAAATCTTGAAGTAATTCGTAACGATGTTGCAGAAATTAACAATTATCTTTTTTCTTCTGTTGGTGTTCTTACAAGATTTGAAGATACCGGAACTGTCAGTAAAGAACTTGCACAAAGTATTGGTTTGGTAGGTTTAGCTGCACGAGCTTGTGGACTTGAAGAAGATGCACGAATAAGTTTTCCTTACAGCGCATATCGTTATAATCCAGTTTCTATGATTACGCTTTCAAGCGGTGATGTTTTTGCCCGTGCAAGATTGCGTGCTTTGGAAATTGATGAATCACTTAAATTTATTTTTGATCAGTTGGATAATCTTCCATCCGGTGAAATAAAATATGCAGTCGGTGCAATAAAAAACCATTCCGGAGTTGTTTCTATTGTTGAAGGCTGGCGTGGAGAAATTGTCCACATCGCATTTACTGATGGCAACGGAAATTTAATTCAATATAAAATAAAAGATCCATCATTTAATAATTGGTATGGATTGAGTCTGGCTCTGAGAAAGACTGCTATTTCAGATTTTCCGTTGTGCAACAAAAGTTTTGATTTATCGTATGCAGGACATGATTTGTAAATTAAAATTAAATTTATAAGCAATGAATGATGCAATAAAATTAAGAATATCTCAAGGCGACCCAGTAATTCACGACGTAAGGAATGTCCAATTCCCAGAACGCTATCGTGGATTGCCAACAATTGAAGACAAAGAATGTGCAAACGGCTGTAATAAATGTTCTGAAGTCTGCCCAACCAATGCAATAAAATTAAATCCATTACAAATTGATTTGGGGTTGTGTGTCTTCTGTCCTTTATGTGAGGAGGCTTGCCCTGAAAAGATTATTCATTTTACAAATGATTATCATACTACAGTTGATAGCAGAGAAAAATTAATTGTCACGAAAGAAGTAAAATTAATTAGATCTGAAATTGCTTCAGAAAAAATCAGAAAATATTTTGGTAAATCATTAAAGCTCAGACAAATTTCTGCCGGTGGCTGTAACGGCTGTGAGCTTGAGTTGAATGCGTTAAGCAATGTTAATTTTGATTTAGGAAGATACGGAATTGAATTTGTTGCATCACCTCGTCACGCTGACGGTGTTATAATTACCGGACCAATCACACAAAATATGGCAAAGGCAACTGAAATTTGTTTCGAAGCAGTTCCAAATCCCAAAATAATTATTCTGTTCGGTGCTTGTGCTATTAGTGGTGGAATATTTCAAAACTCTGAAGCGATCCAAAGAAAATTTTTAGAAGAAAATAAAATAGATTTATACATTCCAGGCTGTCCGCCGCATCCGCTTACTTTTATAAATGGATTGTTAGATTGGTTAGATAAAAAATAAAATTTCATAAAATGAAAAGATAATATAAACCAATTGACTGCGGACATGACGATGAACTCAAGATTCTCGCACTGAGGAAACAAACGGTGAACTACTTTTTCTGAATGATAAAAATGAATCTGTGAATCTAACCTGTGTTATCACAGACCTGTATTCAAAAGAAAAAGTTGAGTATTTGAAAACAGATACCGGAATAACAATCCGGCTGGATCATCTTATTAAAGTTGATAATGTTTTTTTCAACAAATCCTATTAATATAAAATAATTATTTCCGCTCAAATTAAAAACATTATACAATCGGTAGCCTTCGACAGAAATATTTTGTTGACTATAATTTGCAAAAAGAATGACTCTGAGCGCCTGTTTCAACTAACCACATTGTTACATCATTAATCAGCATTATAATTATTCAGTAACTCCCATTCACAATCGTCTCTATACACTCATCAGTAATCTATTCAACTATTTTGTATTTTTGGATAAGTTACTTTTATAGTAATTTATTTATTAGGTGTAGTCATCAACTATTCGCTATTACATTTATAAATGTTTGTAACCAGAAATTACAAGTTGTCGAATGTTTTAATCTACACAATGATTGGAACTTTGGCCGGAACTGTTATTGGATTTCTGCTGCATTACATTGATAAGCTTGATATTCCGGGACCAACGCTTAGAGGACTTTTCATTGGGTTTTTAGTGGGAACAACTATCGGACTTTGCGAGGAATTTTTATTCCTAGAAAAATTTAGAAAGAAATCGTATCTGTTTCTACTTATTTTCAGAACTGTAGTTTATTCAGTTGTAATTGCTTTCCACGAAATTCTAATTAACTCAGCAAGTAATTTTTTTACACAAAATTTAACTCCTGGTCAATCGATATATTCGGCAGTTTACAGAGAAAACTTCCCGCGTGATCTTTCTATAATTGCGGTGATATCAGCTATTTCAATTGCTCTTCTTCAAATAAGAAGACTGCATAGACCCGGAGATTTGATCAGGTATGTTACGGGGCGGTATCATCTTCCCGAAGAGGTAAATAAAATTTTTCTATTTATTGATCTGAAATCCTCAACTGCAATAGCTGAAAAAATTGGCAACACAAAATACAGTTCCTTTTTAATAGATTATTTCCACGATATGACCGGCGCTATACTTATGTCAAAAGCCGAGATATACCAGTACATCGGCGATGAAATAATATTGACATGGTCTTTTGAGAATGGAATAAAACATGCGCGATGTATTAATTGTTTTTTTGATATTCTTACCTCCATCGAAATGAAGAAAGAAGAATACCTGAAAAAATATGATGTGTATCCTGAGTTCAAAGCTGCAATACATGCAGGAAGTGTTTCAGTAACCTGGATCGGTTCAATTAAAAAAGAAATAGTTTATCATGGCGACGTAATTAATACGACCGCCAGAATACAGGAGGAATGTAATAAGCTCAACCAAAAATTTTTAATTAGCGATTATATGCTTCAGAATATTGAACTTCCGGCTTATCTTCGTTCTGAATTTCTTGGCGAGCTTCAATTAAAGGGGAAACAAAAAAAGGTAAAGATATTCGGTCTTAAAAGTATTGCCGAGATTTAATCTATGGAAAAGTAATAGTATTAATTCTTCTCTCTCAAAATTCTTATCTTCCTACAAACAGATATTTTATTTGTAACCCAATTATGGAATCGCAATGAAAAAAATATTTTTTGTATTGCCGTTGTTTTTTCTGGTAAACTGTTATGATAATTCTGATAGAATTTCTGAATTACAAAACCAGGTTGATTCTCTTCAATTAAAAATTGATGCTTCATACAAACCGGGCTTCGGGGAATTTATGAGCAACATACAGGTTCATCATGCCAAACTTTGGTTTGCAGGTACTAGTCAAAACTGGAAGCTTGCAGATTTTGAAATTCAGGAAATTAAAGAGTCGCTCGAAGATATCCGGAAATTTCAATTCGAAAGGGAAGAGACTAAAACTTTACCAATAATTTTTTCACCTCTGGATAGTGTTCAATCTGCGATAAATAAAAAAGATCTGAATAGTTTCAAACAAAATTTTAACTTGCTAACAAGCACTTGCAATGCCTGTCACAAGGCAGTCAACAATGAATTTAATAAAATCAAGATTCCAGACAGCCTTCCATTTAGTAATCAAAGTTTTAATTGAATAATAAAAATATTTTGCCAAAGTGTTTAAA
>JGI20214J51650_10002864_pt1 | contig 10835 bp, 7 predicted proteins | sample WetSurMetagenome_FD_51650 | JGI IMG/M metagenome (IMG submission 51650)
AAGAAGTAAAACAAACATCAATGTCAAGAATTTGTCAGGTTACAGGGAAAAAGGCGATGGTCGGAAACAACGTTTCGCACTCTAAGAGAAGGACTAAGAGAAAATTCTATCCTAATCTTTTTGTTAAAAAGTATTATCTTCCGGAAGAAGAGAGATGGATTTCGCTTAAGATATCAGCGTCAGGCATCCGTTTGATCAGTAAAAAAGGACTCACNAGCGTNCTTAAGGAAGCAAAAGAAAAAGGTTACATTTTGAATTATTAATAAAGGATAGAAAATGGCAAAGAAGGCTAAAGGTAACAGGCAGCAGGTTATACTGGAATGTACNGAACANAANGAGAGCGGACAACCAGGCACATCAAGATACATTACAACCAAAAACAGGAAGAATACTCCTGATCGTCTTGAACGGATGAAATATAATCCTATTCTTAAAAAACATACACTTCACAGAGAAATCAAGTAAAAGTTTAAATCATGGCAAAGAAAGTTGTTGCAGCACTTAAGACAGGAGCAGGTAAGGCATTTACAAAATGTATTAAAATGACCAAATCAGATAAATCCGGCGCTTATCTGTTCAAAGAAGAGATCGTTCATAATGATCATATCAAAGACTTCTTCACGAAGAAGTAACAGTATTTTTTACTCTAAAGATATTCATGGCTTTCTTCTTAGCGGGAGGAAGCTTTTTTTATATTAACACATTGAATTAATTGTTATCTGATGACTTTACTGGGATTTCTGGGAAAAGATAAGAAGGAGAGCCTCAATAAGGGCCTTGAGAAAACCAAGGAGAGCGTTTTTCATAAGCTCTCACGAGCTGTTGCCGGAAAATCTAAAGTTGACGATGAAGTCCTTGATAATCTGGAAGAGGTACTTGTATCTTCCGACGTAGGTGTAACAACCACTCTTAGTATTATAGAACGAATTGAAGCAAGGGTAGCAAGAGACAAATATTTAAATACCAGCGAACTAAATTCTATTCTAAAGGAAGAGATAGTAGCCCTTCTCGAAAAAAATCAAAACAGTTCTGATTCTGACTTTTCACTGGCAAATAAAGAACTGCCATATGTTATTATGGTTGTCGGCGTTAATGGAGCGGGTAAGACAACCACAATTGCTAAACTTGCCTACCAGTTCAAAGTCGCCGGCAAAAAAGTCCTGATAGGTGCAGCTGATACATTCAGAGCAGCAGCAATTGAACAGCTTCAGATCTGGGCCGACAGGGTGGGAGTGCCAGTTGTCAGTCAGCAAATGGGTTCCGATCCGGCATCCGTTGCGTATGATACACTCAGATCGGCAGTCTCTGCTAAATCAGAGGTAGTAATTATTGATACCGCAGGACGGCTTCATAATAAAATTAACCTTATGACAGAGTTGTCAAAGATCAAGAGGGTGATGGAAAAAGTCATCCCCGGTGCACCACATGAAGTTCTACTGGTTCTTGACGGTTCCACAGGACAAAATGCTTTCGAACAGGCAAAACAGTTCACATCAGCAACAGATGTAACTGCATTGGCCATTACAAAACTTGATGGAACAGCTAAAGGCGGAGTAGTGATTGGTATCTCAGATCAGTTTAAAATTCCTGTGAAATACATTGGAGTAGGTGAAAAACTTGAAGATCTCCTGGTATTCAACAGGTTCGATTTTGTCGATTCACTGTTCAGTTCAAAATAACTATTTTTTAACCGCAGAGTACGCAAAGCTGGCGCAAAGTGCGCTAAGCCATAAATCATTTAGTTTAGTTCTTTGCGATCTTTGCGTGAAATCTTTGCGATCTTTGCGTGAAATCTTTGCGTTCCGATAGCTATCGGAATTTGCGGTTAATGGATTTCACTTTAAATTATCTGTATGAAATCCAAAAAAATAAATATCGTCACATTAGGTTGCTCTAAGAATATCGTCGATTCTGAAAAGCTTTTGAAACAATTGGATGCCGGAGGTTATGAAGTGGTCCATAATTCAGATAAGTCCGATGCCGGCACCGTCATTATTAATACTTGTGGCTTTATTAACGATGCAAAGGAAGAGAGCGTGGATACCATTCTCAGGTTTGTCAGGGCTCAGAAATCGGGTCATATAGCCAATTTATATGTTATGGGCTGTCTTTCAGAAAGATATGCTGATGCCCTTAAACTAGAGATACCTGAAGTTAAGAAATATTTCGGAGTCAATAATATGAATGATATATTGGCAGAGCTTGGAATAATTGTCAGGAAAGATCTTCTGGCAGACAGAACAATTTCTGGTCCTGGACATTATGCATATCTTAAAATATCAGAAGGTTGTGACAGAACATGTGCCTTTTGTGCAATTCCGGCAATACGCGGAAAATATATATCGCGACCAATTGACGATCTGGTCGAAGAGGCATCGCTACTTGCAGCAGGCGGGGTCAAAGAATTAATACTTATTGCTCAGGATCTAAGTTACTATGGTCTTGATCTGTACAAAAGACAGGCATTGTCTGAATTGGTAACAGAATTGCTGAAGATAAACTCATTTGAATGGATCAGACTACATTATCTTTATCCTGCAAATTTTCCAATGAACCTGATTCCGCTTATCAGAGATAACCCCAGGATATGCCGGTATATTGATATCCCTATACAACATATTACAGATAATATGCTGGGTTATATGAAACGCTCACACAACAGGAATGAAACAACGGCTATCCTGACTACTTTAAGGAAAAATATTCCTGGTGCTGCTATCAGAACAACTCTCATTGCCGGTCATCCGGGTGAGTCAGAAGCTGATTTTGCTGAATTGAAAAATTTCGTTTCTGAATTCAGGTTTGACAGGTTGGGAGTCTTTGCATATTCACACGAAGAAGATACATATGCATATGTTCAATATGAAGATGAGATTTCAGAAGAGGTAAAGGAATCAAGAGTTTCTGAATTGATGGATATCCAGCAGAATATCTCGGCAGAATTGAATTTAATGACTGTTGGAAAAACTTTTAAAGTTATTATCGACAGAAAAGAGGGTGAGTTTTTTGTTGGAAGGACAGAATTTGATAGCCCCGAAGTTGACCAGGAAGTACTAGTTTCTGTTGATCACAATTTAACCCCCGGCAATTTCTATAATATTCTCATTACAAAATCTACTGAGTTTGATTTGTATGGGGAACCGGTATAGACAAATGTACTCACCCCCTTTAATCCCCCTCTCTACTTCGTAAAGAGGGGGAAACCAAATGATATACTGCGCGTTACACCCCCTCTCTAAGAATTAGAGAGGGGGAAGGGGGTGAGTTCATTCAATCAAAAGGAGAGATACAATAAAAAAGGCTGCCAATAATTGACAGCCTCTCATTTTTTTTATTCAGCCGGAGTATCCGTTTTCTCAGGCAACTCTATTTTCTTCTTAAGAATTTTAATCTTAATCTCAGATTTTGCTGCATTAAAACCTACATTGATAGTATCTCCTTCTTTAAGATTTGCCTTGATGAGCACTTCTGCCATCGGATCTTCAAGATATTTCTGTATTGCACGCTTAAGCGGTCTGGCTCCATAATTTGCATCAAATCCTCTTTCAGCTATGAAATCACGCGCTCCTGTAGCTATTTTTAACTGGTAACCAAGTGAATTGACCCTGTCATAGAGACCTTTCAGTTCAAGATCAATAATTTTATTTATCTGTTCTTTTCCTAAAGAATTGAACATAATAACATCATCAATCCTGTTCAGAAATTCAGGGGCAAACGTTTTTTGCAAAGCTTTTTGAAGGATACTCTTTGTTTGTTCATCCCGCGAAGCTTTCTTGGCTGAAGTATCAAATCCCATTCCGTGACCAAACTCATTTATCTGCCTGGTTCCGATATTGGAAGTGAGAATTACTATTGTGTTTCTGAAATCGACACGTCTTCCCAGGCTATCAGTAAGTTGTCCCTCATCAAGTACCTGGAGCATAATATGAAATACATCGGGATGAGCCTTTTCTATCTCATCCATGAGAACGACTGAATATGGTTTTCTGCGCACTTTCTCAGTAAGTTGTCCTCCTTCTTCATAACCCACATATCCGGGAGGAGCTCCAACAAGTCGCGATACAGAAAATTTTTCCATATACTCACTCATATCAATTCTGACAAGATTGTCAGTTGTATCGAAGAGAAATTTAGCCAGTACTTTGGCAAGTTGAGTCTTGCCCACACCTGTAGGACCAAGGAATATAAATGTACCGATAGGTTTATTTGGATCTTTTAGTCCGGCTCTGTTCCTTTGTATTGATTTTACAACTTTCTGTATAGCTTCATCCTGTCCGATGACACTCCCTTTAAGTTCATCAGCCATGTTAAGTAACCTGGTTCCTTCTGTCTGAGCGATCCTCTGAACAGGAACTCCGGTCATCATAGCAACAACTTCAGCAACTTTATCCGCATCAACTGTTTCGCGATTAACTGCAAGTTCTTTTTCCCACTTTTTCTTTTCCTGATCAATCAGATCGAGCAGATCCTTTTCCTTGTCGCGGAAACTGGCAGCTTTTTCAAAATTCTGATTTTTTACTGCCAGCATCTTTTCTTTTTTTGTATCCTCAAGCTGTTTCTCAAGAGAGAGAATTTTTTCAGGAACGACAATATTTGAGATATGAACTCTAGATCCTGATTCATCGAGAGCATCGATAGCTTTATCAGGAAGGTGCCTGTCAGATATATACCTGTTGGTGAGTTTCACACAGGCGTCAATAGCTTCATCGGTATAAATAACATTATGATGCTCTTCATATCTCTCCTTAATATTATGGAGAATATGTATGGTCTCTTCAATTGAAGTAGGTTCAACTATCACCTTCTGGAACCTTCTTTCCAGGGCGCCATCTTTCTCAATATGCTGACGGTATTCATCGAGCGTGGTTGCGCCTATGCATTGGATTTCACCACGAGCGAGAGCAGGTTTCAGCATATTTGCTGCGTCGAGCGAACCTGTAGCACCACCGGCACCCACAATTGTGTGAATTTCATCAATAAAAAGAATGATATTATCGTTTTTTGAAAGCTCATTCAAAATGGCTTTCATTCTCTCCTCGAACTGTCCACGGTATTTTGTTCCCGCAACTATCGAAGCAAGATCAAGTGCAACAACCCGTTTGTTAAATAGTACCCGTGATACATTTTTCTTAATTATCCTAAGTGCAAGTCCTTCTGCTATAGCAGATTTCCCGACTCCCGGTTCGCCAATTAAGACAGGATTATTTTTTTTCCTTCTCGATAATATCTGAGCCAGGCGTTCGATCTCCCGCTCCCTGCCAACAACAGGATCGAGACGACCTTCTTCGGCTGCTTTGGTGAGATCAATTCCAAAATTATCGAGAACCGGAGTGTCGCTGGAAGATTTAGAGGAGGAAGGAGTGGAGGGTTGACCTTTTCCGGGTGTACCAAAACTCTGACCTTCGTCGTCTTCGTCTCTGGGATAATCAGCTTTTGATGTAGGTGATTCTGATTCAACCATCTTGCGTACAGACTGGTAGTCTACATCAAGCTCTGACAGAAACCTGGTAACCAGGGCATTTTCATCTTTGAGAATCGCCAGTAAAAGGTGTTCTGTATCAATTGTAGAGCTTTTAAGAGCTTTTGCTTCAAGATAGACAAGCTTAAGTATGCGTTCAGTGCTTCTCAGAAGAGGTATAACCTCATGATCAGCAACTGGAACAGGGCTTTCAACTTTAATGCTTTTTTCAAGAGATCCTTTGAGAACCATAAGGTCAATTCCCTGATTCATCAGGATTTCTATTGCCACACTCTCTCCATCTCTGAGTATGCCCAAAAAAAGATGCTCAGGACTAATATGGCTGTTACCCAACCTTATAGCCTCCTCTTTTGAATAACCCAGAATATCTTTAACCCTCTGTGAAAATTGTGAATCCATTTTATATCTTATCAATTATACGTTTATTAAAATTTAACCGACATTCTGTCAGATACTACTTGACAAAAGTACGCATAACTACTTTTTCAAAGTTATATTATGCATAATATCTATATGGCAATTTTCGTGCCCATTTATGAACAATCAATGTTAAAAATTCACAACGTATAAAGCTCGAAAGTAACCAAATTTTGATTACTTTCGTAAAACTAAACCCATGCTTTGAGGTTTATTTGTATATACTTAATTAATAATCTGTTATGTCAGAGAGAGAGAGAATTATAAAGGTAAATATTGAGGAGGAGATGAAGTCTGCATATATCGACTATTCTATGTCGGTTATTGTGCAGAGGGCATTGCCCGATGTGAGAGATGGCCTCAAACCGGTCCATCGAAGGGTACTTTTTGGAATGTCTGAGCTCGGAGTCCTTTCTAACAAGCCATATAAGAAATCAGCCAGGATAGTAGGGGAGGTATTAGGTAAATTTCATCCGCATGGTGACTCTTCAGTGTATGAAGCAATGGTAAGAATGGCCCAGGAATGGTCATTAAGGTATCCATTGGTTGACGGACAGGGTAACTTCGGATCAGTTGATGGAGATAGTCCTGCAGCGATGAGATATACCGAAGCAAGACTAAAAAGGATTGCTGAAGAAATTCTCGCTGATATTGATAAGGATACCGTTGATTTTCAACCCAACTTTGATGACTCTCTGACTGAGCCATCAGTGATGCCAACAAGGATACCTCAGCTTCTGGTGAATGGTGCATCAGGTATTGCGGTGGGAATGGCAACCAATATGCCTCCGCATAACCTTACTGAGGTCATCGATGCTACAATAGCATATATCGATAATCCGGAGATTACAACTGATGAACTATTACATTATATTAAAGGACCTGACTTTCCGACAGGAGGAATTATTTATGGGGAACAGGGAATAAAGGATGCAATTGAGACTGGCAGGGGACGTATTGTTGTACGTGGAAAAACGGAAATAGAGCTTACCCATTCAGGACGCGAGTGCATTATTGTTACAGAAATTCCATATATGGTCAATAAAGCGGAGATGATCCGTAAAATTGCTGACCTGATTAATGAGAAAAAACTCGAAGGGATATCATATATTAATGATGAATCCGACAGAAACGGGATGAGGATCGTGATCATCCTTAAGAAAGATGCCAGTGCTAACGTCGTTCTGAATAACCTTTATAAGTTTTCGGGACTTCAGACATCATTCAGCGTAAATAACATCGCCCTGGTAAAGGGTCGTCCAAAAACTCTTAATACCAAGGATTTAATACATCACTTCGTTAATCATCGTCACGAGGTAGTTATCAGAAGAACAAAATTTGAACTTGATCAGGCTGAAAAACGTGCACATATCCTTGAGGGGCTGATCATTGCCAGCGATCATATCGATGAAGTAATTGCAATAATAAGAGGTTCGCAGACTCCCGATATGGCGAGGGAAAGACTGATGGAAAGGTTCGGTCTTTCAGAGATACAATCAAAAGCTATTGTAGAGATGCGTCTGCGACAGCTCACAGGTTTGGAACAGGAAAAACTGAGAGCCGAATATAAAGAGGTTATGGAATTAATAGAATACCTGAAAAATATTCTTGCAAATCTTGATCTCCAGATGAAAATCATCAAAGACGAACTTCTCGAAATAAAGGAAAAATATGGCGATAATAGGCGCACAGAGATAATTCCTAATGCTGAAGAGTTTAATCCTGAAGATTTTTATGCCGATGATGAGATGGTAATTACTATTTCGCATATGGGTTACATAAAAAGGACACCATTGACCGAATTCAGAAGACAAAACCGAGGAGGTACCGGCGCAAAAGGCGGCGCTACCCGTGATGAGGATTTTATTGAGCATCTGTATATCGCTACAATGCATAATACAATGCTTTTCTTTACCAGGAACGGGAAATGTTACTGGTTAAAGGTCTATGCAATACCCGAAGGTTCAAGAACCTCCAAGGGAAGAGCAATGCAGAATCTTATCAACATTGAGCCTAATGATAATGTAAGAGCCTTCATTAACGTAAAGAATCTTAATAATGAGGAATATATAAATAATAATTTTATTGTTCTCTGCACTACAAAAGGTATAATAAAGAAAACTTCACTTGAGGCATATTCGCGGCCAAGAATTAACGGGGTTAATGCCATTACTGTCAGGGAGGGTGATGAATTGCTTGAAGCCCGTATGACTAACGGACAACATCATATCATGCTGGCTGTTAAATCAGGTCGTGCTATCCGTTTCCCCGAAGCATCAGTAAGACCTATGGGCAGAACAGCATCAGGTGTAAGAGGAATAAAACTTGCCAGTGAAAAGAATGATATCGTTGTTGGCATGATTACTGTAGAGAACAAGGAGAAAGACATTCTGGTTGTTTCTGAGAAGGGATATGGCAAAAGGTCGGATATTGACGGTTACAGAATCACAAACAGAGGTGGAAAAGGAGTAAAGACAATAAATGTTACGGATAAAACCGGAACTTTAATTGCCTTAAAGGATGTGACTGATAATCACGATCTTATGATAATTACTCAGTTTGGAAATATCCTCAGAAGTCCTGTTTCCGCATTACGTGTAATGGGACGGGCAACGCAGGGAGTCAGGTTGATAAATCTTAAAGAGAATGATATCATTGCATCGGTAGCTTGTGTGCTTGTTAGTGATGAAGAAGGTGGAGATGTTCCGATAATTTCAGAAGAAAATGATATTATTGCTGAGGAAAATGGCAAAGAATTTGATGTTTAATAAGTAATATTATAAATTTGGAAAATTTTTAAAGAAAAATAAATTAAAATTATAAACATGAAAAAGTTTTTATTGCTGATAGCAGCCGTTAGTATTTCATTAGGTGCCATGGCCCAGAAGGGAAAGGTTACCAGTGCCCTCAGTTATATCGAACAGGGAACCCTCGATAAAGCAAAAGAAAATATCGATCAGGCTCTTGCAAATGAGGCCACCGCAAACTGGTTCAATACATATTTTGCAAAAGGCAGGTTGGCGCAGGCATCGTTTGATTCCAAAGACCCAAAGGTTAAGGCTTTTTATGCCGACCCTCTGGCAGAAGCTTATGCTGCATATTTAAAAGCTCTGGAACTGGATCCTAAAGGTGGAATAAAAAAGAGAATTATCACCGGTTCAATTTTTAACTCATTGGCTGTCAGTTTGTATAATCAGGGAAGTGAAAGATTTGAATCCAAAGATTATGCAGGAGCTCTTTCATCATTTGAGACACAAATTAAGATAACAGAAAGCGACATCTATGTAGGTGCAGTTGATACAGGCATGTATTATAATGCTGGCCTTTCAGCAGTTAATTCAGCGAAATACGATGAAGCAATCAGATACTTCCAAAAATGCGCAGATATGAAATATCTGGGAATCACGCCTTATTTTCAGATGTCGGAAGCTTACCTGACCAAGGGTGATACAGCTAAAGCTGAAGCTACTTTGCAGGGATTAAGCAGTAAGTTTCCAAACGATAAAAATGTTACTCTACAGTTAATTGATCTCTATATTAAGAGCGGCAAAAATGCTGAGGCCAATAAATATATTAAGGTTGCAAAGGAAGCTGATCCGGGTAACTTTAGTCTGTATTTTGCAGCAGGTATAATTGCTTTAAATGAGAACAAATATGATGAGGCAATACCTGAACTTGTCAAATCAATCGAACTTAAAGGAGATGTATATGATACTCAGTATGGACTTGGTGCTGCATATATCAACAAAGCTGCTGATATGTTCAAGAAGGCAAACGATATTATGGATGTAAAAAAATACAGCGATGCTGTTGATGAAGCAAACACAGTTTATGCAAAAGCTCTTCCATATATGGAAAANGCCCTTGAACTTAAACCCGATGATATTTATACTATGAGNAGTCTTCAGGAATTATATTACAGACTCAAACAAACTGATAAGTACACTGCTATCAAAGCAAAACTTGANGCTATCGACAAAAAATAAAAACCATTTTAAGTTTTAAAATAAAAGGGATGTATTTACTGCATCCCTTTTTTTATTGAAATCTATTGAGGAACACCGACGAACTAAATAATTTCCGATATCGATGCAGTAGGCTGGAAGATTCCAGGATTAAGTACAATCTAATTAATTATAAAATATTCTATTTTACATAATATTAATTATAGGCTTTTTTAATAGAATTTCCGCTCCCGACAAATAATAAGAACAGATCACATTCCCAAAACCTGTAATTTGTCGGGATTGTCCATGATAATTGTAGGGCCACGCCATGGCGTGGCCCAGTAATTTTTGTATTTTTAAAGTTAAATAATTGCATTATCCGTCAGGGATGAATAAAACTAACGTAGCACGGTTACTTGATTCAAAAAGCATATCCTATGAATTGATACCTTATGAAGTTGATGAATCTGATCTGAGTGCACAGGCGGTAGCCTTAAAACTCGGTCAGGATGTGGATCAGGTTTTCAAAACTCTGGTTCTGCGGGGTGATAAATCAGATGTATTCGTTTGCATCATACCCNGCAGTAAAGAACTCGACCTCAAAAAAGCTGCCAAGGCGTCAGGAAATAAAAACGCAATAATGGTCCAGATGAAGGAAATATTTGAACTCACGGGTTATATACGTGGCGGATGTTCACCAATTGGGATGAAGAAAAAATATGCCACATTTATCGACGAAAATTGTATACTATACGACTATATATATGTCAGCGCCGGTATCAGGGGTTTACAGTTAAAAATAGCTACTGAGGACCTCATTCTTACTACTGCAGGTGAAATTTGCAACTTAACTCACATCTGATCAGGTTAGCAGGCCTCACCTACCCTTCTGCCTCCGATATTATGTCAAATAGAAGAACAATGAAAAGATAAAAGATAAAAGTTTTCTTGAATTATAGATTCCCACTTTTATCTTTATACTTTTATCTTTT
>JGI20214J51650_10002865_pt1 | contig 10833 bp, 7 predicted proteins | sample WetSurMetagenome_FD_51650 | JGI IMG/M metagenome (IMG submission 51650)
GGGTGTAGCTCAGCATGTTCATCCACTGCGGAACGGGTCCCGACAGCGATGCCCCGCCGATTGGGAGACTTGCCGCGCTGATGGTTATGGGCGAATATACGGAAGCGTAAACTCTGGGTTGACCGCCAGTTTGAGGAACAAACGCGTACATTGACACCAGCATGATGAATATTATGAGGATGGCAACGATGCCGTATTCTCGGCTTATCCGCTTCATGCTCCGTTTGGTTTTCAGACCCGCCTGAGAGCTTGATTCATGCATCAGAGTGAAGAATGGCTTGAGGATACCTATAATCCCCAGAGCCGCGAGCAACGCGAACGCTGGAGTAAGCAGCACGAGCAGCCTAACCATTGAGCCCGCGAAGTACAGCGTAGTCAAGCCGAAAACGACCAGGAACACGTTTCGGTTCGTCGGGTTACGAAGGGCGAACCACAAGCCCACGAGGAAGAACAGAATGCTTATGCCCAGTTCATAGTAGATGGCGCCCCACGCGGTGATGCGGTGTTCCGCTACTGACTCGATGATGGGTAAGGCGGCTCGGGTAAAGGGGTCAAGGACGGAACCGAATTTTGCGGCTATGTTTGAGATGTCGCCGAGGCCCAGAAAGACAAGGAATCCGCCGACCATAATCGCCAAGAACGCAGCGACTGTTAGCGTCTTGGTTCTGGCTGATAGTTTGGCTCGGTAGACTTCAGCGATGCAAAGCAACGCGAAGACACCTGCTACTGGCAAGACGACTCCTGTCGTGAGGTAGTGGGGGGAAAGGAACGGAACCATGATTGCTACGAATAGGCCCAAGCCAAAGGTTATGCTGTAGGAAATTAAGAGCCTCTGACTGTACCGTTTGATGACTAAGAGAACGACTACGAACAGTGAAGCGAGCCCGATGAGGTAGTAAGCTGCGCCCCATCCGCCGCTAAAGTAGGCGAGGGCACCAGCAGCGCCAACTGAGTAAAGTACCATGGAGCGGAAAGACTTGTTCGGGTCTATCGCTCGAAGGAACAGAAATATGAACGCTAGCAGGGACACGACACCGACGGTTTCGGTGTCGAAGAAACCTAGTGATGACCGTTGGATGACGGATGGACCCACCGCCATGATGAGGGCTGCAATCAACCCGACGTTTTTTCCGCCCATGTCTTTTCCCAGGAAGTAGAGAACCAAAACTGCTACGACACCTAGAATCGGCGCCATTATCGAGCAAAACGACATGAGGTCAATGTTGACGCCCAGTATCTTGACAACATCGTATAGGGCAGCTGTCGTCATGGGCAGTGAAGGTAGCGATGAACCCATGTCTATGCCTTGGGGATAGAACTGCTGGGTGTTTATCCAGTGGGACGGGAAGTATGGCGAGAGCAAACCATGCTGGGTCATGTAGTTTGTGGTGGTGTACTGGTAGTAGGGGTCAAACTCGTTTAGTCCCAGTGTGCCCGAGGGAATTTCCCAGCGGATGGGAAGGACGCGGATGGTGAATGCTATGAATAAAATCAGGAGCAAAGCTGTGTACGTCATGACTGCTCCGTGGCTGACTTGGATACGACCGAACCCTTTCAGTCCTTTTGACAGTGTCTGCTTGAACCCCATTTAAGCCATCTCTTCACACAGGATTATTTACGCTGTTTATTATTTTTGCGGTTAGCTGGGTTATAACACAGTGCCATTCATATATGCCTTTCCAACAACGCCACGTCTTAAAAGCGTACTTAGCTAAGGGGACTTTTCAGCCCGAAGAAGCACCCAAGGGCTCAAACTCGGCATTTTCCGCAGCCCAAAAAGCTTTTCTGCACCCGCCAACGGAGAAACCAACTTACTCTCCGACATCCTGCCAAAGGGCAGCCAACTGTAACCCAGCTTCGCCGTCACCTCGAAACCCGTTTCTTTGAGGCACTGCATCACTTTTCGGTAGGTGTGAGTGTAAGATTTGCCGCGGAACCCCCTCAGCTTTGCTTTCATGCTGGATTGGTTGCCGAAGGAAACCACGAACGGCGTCTGCGGTTTGAGGACGCGGTGGCACTCGCCTAACGCCTCGAACAAGCTGGGAATGTAGTCTAATACTTCAATCATGAAAACACCATCGAAAACGGTGTCGCGGAACGGAATTCGCCTTGCATCCGCCTGAACGACCATGACCGCCCTTTTTTTCTGTTTGAGTCTGCGGAGGCTGTAGTTGTCGATGTCGATTCCGATAACGGTCACCGCGCTGTTTGCCGCCAACAGAGAAAAACGCCCCGCTTCCGCCCCCACGTCGATGAAGACGCCCGACTTGGAGAGGTTAACGGTTTTTGAGACGAATTCGGTTTCGGTTTGCGTCAGGTATTTGCCCATGCGGGTTTTGGCGGCTTTTTCCCAATGGGTTTCTTCAGAAAGCTGTGCGGTTTGGTTTGGCAATGTTTCACGCGCTGCCCTATTTGGGTGTAGGTCTGACTTCGACGTCTATGGGCAGCAGAGACAGTTTCTTGCCGCATTTGGGGCATTTCCCGTCGTATTGGTGGATGACTTCGTCTGGAGGTTTAAGCTCTGCGCCCTCATACAAAACGTGACGGCACCCGTGACATACGACACGTTGCGGCATCAAATCCCCTCTTCAGCTATTGGATGCGCCATGACGTATTTATCAATTGTGACCATGCACCCAATACCGAGTTTCGTGTTTCTGAGACTTGACTGCAACCTTTATTTTCGAAGGCGGCGCATCAGAACAGTGAGCGATGCAACGCTTGGAAAAAAAGTACACTCTTGTTGTGACAGAGAAGCCCGACGCCGCCAACCGCATAGCCAATGCTCTCGACGCAAAAGGCAACGCTAAGAAGGGAGTAGCGAATGGCGTTCCCTACTACGAGGCTTACCGCAATGGAACGATTATGGTGGTTCCGTCACTTGGGCACCTCTACACTGTTGCCTCCAAACGGGAGGCGAGAGGGCAATTCCCCGTTTTCAACTACGAGTGGGTTCCCCGCTACCAGGTTGAACGGGGCGCTAGCCGAATCCGCATTTGGCTTCGAGTTATCTCTGAACTGGCAAAAGATGCTGGCGCTTTCGTGGACGCGTGCGACTATGATTTGGAGGGAAGCATAATCGGGTACTGCATCCTCCGCTACGCGTGTGAGGGCAAAGAAAACGAGGCGAAACGCATGAAGTACTCCACCCTCACAGACGAGGAGCTCCAAGAGTCATACGCCTCGCCGCTACCGCACCTTGACTTTGCCCTCATTAACGCGGGGTTAGCGAGGCACGAGGTGGACTGGCTCTACGGCATCAACCTGTCCCGGGCGCTGACAAACTCGGCGAAAACCCAAAGCAAACAATTCACTCTCCTGAGCACGGGTCGCGTGCAGGGACCAACACTGAAATTTCTGGCGACGAGGGAGCGGAGCATTCGGCGGTTTGTTCCGAAGCGTTACTGGAGCATAAAAGCGAAAGCCAAAATTGGCGAAGCCGCTTTCGACATGGAACATGAAAAGAAAACCGTCACTGCAAGGGAAGAAGCTGAAGCTGTCGTGGAACGTTGCAAAGGAAAAAAGGGCGCAGTCACAAGTGTGGAGGCGAAGGATTTTGCGTTGGCGCCGCCGTTGCCCTTTGACCTTGGAGCCTTGCAGTCTGAATGTTACCGCCTTTTCGGCTACACGCCCATGCGCGCCCTAAGCATCGCCCAGAAACTCTACCTGGATGCGCTCATCTCGTACCCGAGGACTAGTAGCCAAAAACTGCCCCCGCAAATCGGCTACGAAAGAATCCTCAAAGCCCTCGCCAAAAACCGCCAATTCGCAGACCTCGCGGGCGCCCTACTCGCCAAGCCCAAGCTTCAGCCAACGGAGGGAAAGAAGCAGGATTCGGCGCACCCCGCCATCTACCCGACAGGAAAGTTTCCCGCCAAAACCCTCGGTCCAATGGAGAATAATGTCTACAGTCTCGTTGTGCACAGGTTTCTGGCTTGCTTTGGCGAACCTGCCAAGCTGCGAAACGTGGAAGTCACCTTGAACGTGGCACAGGACAGGTTCCTTTTGAAGGGCAGCCAAACGCTGGAGGACGGGTGGATGCGGCTTTACGAGCCTTACGCTCGGATTCGGAACCGCACTTTGCCCAACCTTGCGGCAGGCGAAACCGTCCGCGTGCAGAAAATCTCGGTGGAAGACAAGTTCACCTCGCCACCCGCCAGATTCAACCCCGCCAGTGTCCTGCGCAAGATGGAGCAGGGCAACCTCGGAACCAAAGCCACCAGAGCAAATACCATCCAAACCCTCTACGACAGGGGCTACATCCACGGCGAACGGATAGCCGTTTCGGATTTGGGCGTGGAAGTCACCGACGTCCTGCGCAGGTATTGCCCCAGCGTGGTTTCCGTCGATTTCACGCGGCAACTGGAGGAGCGGATGGCGCGGATTCAGCTTGGACAGGAAACGAGGGAAAACGTGGTCGCAGACGCAGTGGAAGCGCTCAAACCCGTCCTTTCCAGCCTCAAGCAGAATGAGGAGGCGGTCGGCACGCAGCTTAGTCGAGCCATTTTGGAGGCGAAACTGGCAGAGCGAACCATCGGATCCTGCCCAACCTGCCAAACCGGAAAACTCATCATCATGCAATCCAAAAAGACGGGGAAACGCTTTGTCGGCTGCACCAACTACTTCACAGGCACGTGCGAAACCGCCTTTCCGCTACCCCAAAGGGGATATGTGAAGCCATCGGGGAAAGCATGCCGAAGCTGCGGACGGGTAACAGTTCACGTTTGGCTAAAGGGCAAACGCCCCTGGAACCTATGCATAAACCCACAATGCCCAACAAAAACTAAAGAGAAAAACCTCAACAACAGATAGCCCGCCTAAAACTGCTTAAGACTAAAGTTTGGGCAGATGAAATATACGTACAGAAGACAGTACTTAGGTTGGGTCAATTTGGTAAAGTGGTTTGAAGAACTTATTCAATGCATTAAGAAGGACAGCGGAAAGGCTTGGGAAAAGGCTTTATGCCACTCATGGGGAGAATATTTAAGTCACCCTGCAAAGAATCATAGCAGAAACCGCTCCAAAAAGGGGAACACACATGTCAGACAAAGTCAAGAAAGAAGCAACAGGACTATCCTTCTCCATAAGCAAGCTCTTCAGCCGCATCTCAACCATGAAACCGTCTTCGCTGGTCGTCTCAGCCACTGTCATGGGAGTTGCCGTGTTTCTTCTCGGAGGCGGAGTTTACGACATCATCAACCAGCCTTACGCTGCCATCTACTACAACTCGCGGTTTTACTTCCTGTATCCGTCGCTTAACGAGCAGTTCATTTTTGACACCGTCGTGTCGGGGATACTGTACATAACGGGTTTCATTGGCTTACTCACGATGTTCCAGAGCAGCAGGCACGCTTACAACCCTCGACAGGCGTATATGATGATGATAATCGGGGTTACGCTGGTTTTCCTCTCGTACCTGTTCATCGAGTACTTCATCGGCCTGAAAATCTCCGGCAAGTAAACCAAAAAAAGCTCGCCTTTTCTTTTTTGTTTTTCCGCTTACCAGGGGTTCTTCTTCAGCTTCAGCTTATACGCCACAAAGTTCGTGAACAGGTGGATGGGTGGGGTGATGAGGAGCACGGTTACGACGGCTTCCCAGCCTATATGCATAAACGACAGGAGAGGCAACCCGAAAATGAGGGCGCCCACGACGAAGTCGATTTGGTCGACGATGGGGAGCAAGCTGCCTGGCGCTATGTTTAGCCGCCGTTTTAGGAAGGCGCCTGCTAAGTCGCCGACCAGTGCTCCCAGGGGCACGAGCAGGGCGAACAGCCAGGGGTAGCCGAATATGATGCAGTCTATGATGCCTACGCCTGCGCCGATGGCTAAGCCGAAGAAGAAACCGCGGAAGGTTTTGTGGCTGCCGAGGATGCGTTTGCCGTCGACGAAGTTTTTGCCAAAATCCATCGGTGTTCCGCCACCTCCAAGCACGGGTGCCGCGTTGGCGCAGTATGCTGGAAAGATGAAGCTCATGGCTTCTATTAGGATTGTTAGGATTGGGTCCATGCCATCGACCGTTACGGGCGTTTTGCGTCGTGTATGCCTGTTTGTGTTATCATCAAATAGCATGTGGCTTCTTGAGGGTTACGGTTACGCTTCACCCCTGACTTGATTATGGCGGGGTTTTCGGTGGGTTTAAGAGCGATTATTGTCTCTGCCCAGAACTCCAGCACGCGGGTGGCGACTGGAGCCACGTCCACATGCGGATTGTCGAAGACGGCCTTGACTTGGCTGACGGCGACGACGGCGACGTGTTGGGTTTTGGCGGCCTGCGCAAGAAGAGCCATCTGCCGGTTGAGCTCGCGGTTCAGCTCGAAGCCTGCTTTGGGTTTGGTGGCTGTCTCCGCTACTTTGGCGCGGTAAAGAGAGTTGAAAGTATCAAGAACGACGAGTCCGAAGCCTTTTCCGATGTAGTCGGGAAGGTTGTCGATGAGGGCGGTTTGCTCGGCGAAGTCTTTTGGGCGTATGAGGACGAGGTTGTCGGCTACATGTTGAAAGCGTTCGCCGGCGATTTGGCTGAGGCGTTCAGGCGCGAATGTGCCGTCGCAGTCCACGTAAAGCGTCTTTTGCCCCTGCATGGCGCAGAATGCGGCGACTTGGAGGGCGAGAGTGGATTTGCCCGTTTCCGCTTCCCCGTAGACCAGCGTTATGGTTTCGGCTGCTATGCCGCCTTTCAGGTTCATGTCCAGGCATCTGCTTCCTGTGGGTATCGGCTTGTTCACGGTTTACGCACGCCAACCAGTATGGAGCTTTAAGCTAATAACCTGTATGCGACAGCATGCTACACGTTGAACTGTTCGTTCTTTATTTGTTGAAGTTATTTGAAAAAACAGCCACAACAACAACCACTACAAGCAGAAACAACTGATTTTCAATCAGGTTGTTTTACCGTTGGCTTTTCAGAAGTGCATTGCTCCACAAATTGTTTGCCAGAAAAAGGAAGACGAAAAACCCCTATAAATAGGACAATGCAAGGAATCCGCAACCCCGCAATTGGTTTTCTGCTTGCCGCAGTTGTGGTTGCGGCTACGCAGTCACAGAATCTTAAAGGCACCCTCCAACAAAGTGAAAGTGGTGTTTTATGTTGGGAAAAGCCATGATGAAATATCTCGTTTTAGTCAAAACTATCCTAGGAAAGGGCGGCGAATTCTGGGCTGGATTCTCCAAAATGTCCGACGAACCCATGAAAGGCGTCATGATTGAGTCTTCGTGGAGCCTATTTGGGTACTGGGACTTCGCCATATTCTTCAAAGCCGACAGCAATGACAACGCTCTGCACTTCGTAGGCGAAACCTTGCGAGCCCTCGGAGGCATCGCCGAAACCAGCACCTCGCCTATGACGATGCTCAAAGAGCACAAAAAGATGTAAGCAGCCTACGCTGCATTTCTTCTTTTAATTTGCTATTTTGTTGAAGAAATAAACAGTGACATGAAGTTCTCCTTTGTCACCAGCCCGTAGGAGCCCTTTTTGGCTGATTCCTCGTCAAACCGTTTGACTCCGTCCGGAGCCGCGCCAGGAGCCTTGATGGTGAATGGTACGGGGTCGCGCGTGTGGGTTCCCACTTTGATTGGGGTAGGGTGGTCGGGCAATACGGCGACTGCGCATGGCTCTTTGAGCCCCATGAAGATTCTTCCGAGCATGCGGCTGTCAAGGTCTTCGATGGTTTTCACCTTGAGTTTGGCGTCTTGCACGTGCCCCGCCTCATCTGGCGCCTCCACGTGAACAAAAACCAGGTCGTTGGTCTCCAACGCTTTAAGCGCGGCGTCTGCTTTGCCCTCGTAATTCGTGTTTGCCAAGCCCGTAGCGCCTGGCACGGCTATGACTCGCATGCCCGCGTAGGTTCCGATACCCTTCACCAAGTCCACTGCCGAAATGACAGCCGCGTTTAGCCCATATTTCTTCTTGAACGATGGCATAGATGGCGCGGGTCCACCTCCCCAGAACCAAACCATATTGCCCGGTCGCTTGCCAGCTTTGACACGGGCGACATTCACGGGGTGCGACTCCAGAATCATCTTCGAATCCAGAATCATCTTGCTAAGCTGGGCTGCCGACTTTTCCAGTCTCTTGGTTTTGGCTTTGGGAAGACCCGCGGAGATTTGGGCGCCGATGGCGTCGTGTGGTGGAGTGCATTCGATTTGACGTGAATCGGGCAGGTTCCGCATGATGAGGAAGTGCCGGTAATCTAAGCCTGGGTAAAACTCGATTTTGCCCGTTTTGCCGAAGGCTTCGTTTACGGCGGTGATGAGTTGCTGGGCTTCGGTTGTGGTTATGTGTCCTGCGGAGTAGTCGAGGAGTTTGCCATCCCGTTCAGTTATGAGGTTGCATCGAAAAGCCGCATCAGCCGCGTCAAGCGCGATATCTCTTGCGGGCGCCTCCAAAGGTCCCCTGCCCGTGCAGTACACGTGCGGGTCGTACCCGAGCAGGCTGAGGATGGCGGTTTCGCTGCCAGGGTTCAGGTCCTCAGGAACATTCTTGACCAGCCCGCTTCTGCCCCCCGCTGCGATGGAGTCCATGTTGGGTTTCTTGGCAACTTGCAGGGGCGTTTTGCCGCCGAGTTCGGGAACGGGGTAATCAGCCATGCCGTCGCCTACAACTAACAAGTACTTCGTCTTTACTCTCCCCTTGTCCTTGACGTTTCTTGGCTTACCAGAATTTCCATGGAATCGCATCCATGTACTCGTTAAGCGACCGAATGGTGGTGCCGTTGTGCTGCTTGAGAACCCGCACCAGCGCCATCGCCAACTCCAGGTTCACGATGACGGGCACGTTGAACTCTACCGCCTGCCGTCGAATAATGTAGCCGTCGGTCAAAACGTCGGTGAAGGTTGTGCGCTTGTTGGGCACGGGCACGTTGATGATTAGGTCGATTTTGTGGTCCTGCAAGTAATCCAATATGTTGTTTTCGCCTGCATTGGCGTCTTTGACTTTGAAAAGAGTCTGCACACTCTGGACGCCCTCGGCTTTCATGATTTCCGCCGTGTGCCAGGTAGCGTAGATTTTGAAGCCCATCTCCTCAAACGCCTTCGCCAACGCCACCGCCCGCCGTTTGGGTTCATCGCCACCCACCGTGATGAGCACCGAACCCTTTTGGGGTGGCATGCGGAACTCGGCTGACTGCAACGCCTTGCTGAAGGCATCCGCAAAGTTCTCGCCCAAGCACGCGACTTCGCCCGTGCTGAGCATCTCTACGCCCAAAACGGGATCCGCGCCGCTAAGGCGCATAAAGCTGAACTGGGGCACTTTGACGCCGACGTGGCGAATCGGCGGTAACTCGCAGGATTTAAGGGCAACGCCGAATTTCTTGTCCAACATGGCAAGCGTGGCGAGTTCAATGAGGTTCACGCCTCGAGTCTTGCTCACAAAGGGCATACTGCGGCTGGCGCGTAGGTTACATTCGATGACGCTGACTTCGCCGTCCTTGACGAGGTACTGGATATTGTAGGGACCTCTAATGCGGAGGGCTTTGACGATTTTACGGGTGGCGTCGTCCACTTTCTTGAGCACGTCAGGCGTGAGCGTCTGGGGCGGGATAGTCATGGTGGCGTCGCCGCTGTGGACGCCCGCGTTTTCGACGTGCTCGATGACAGCGCCGATGAGGCAGGTTTCTCCGTCGGAAACGCCGTCCGCTTCCACCTCCTTCGCACCCAAGATAAACTTGGATATGACAACTGGGTGGTCGCGGCTAACCTTCGCCGCCAACTTGAGGAAATTCTCCAGCGAGGTTTCATCGTAGGCGACGCGCATGGCTGAACCTGATAACACGTAGCTGGGGCGCACTATGACGGGGTACCCGATTGTTTCGGCGAAGAGTTTTGCGCCTTCGATACTGGCGAGTTTGCTCCACGGAGGCTGCGGGATGCCGATTTGCTCTAGGAGCTCGCTGAATTTGCTGCGGTCCTCGGCACGGTCAATATCCTCTGCCGCGGTACCCATGAGTTTGACGCCACTATGCGCCAGCTTCATTGCAAGGGTGTTGGGGATTTGCCCGCCCACGCTCGCAATTAAGCCGTCAGGGTTTTCCTTCTCGTAAATATCCAAGATTCGCTCGGGGGTGAGTTCTTCAAAGTAGAGTTTGTCGGAGACGTCGTAGTCGGTGCTAACGGTTTCAGGGTTGTAGTTCACCATGATGGCTTCTTGAACGCCGTATTTTTTGAGCGCCCAGACGGTATTGACGCCGCACCAGTCAAACTCGACGCTGCTGCCGATGCGAAACACACCCGCGCCCAACACAAGCACCTTGCTTTTGCCCTTGGCAAACTCGATGTCGTCCTCGTCTCCGCCGTACGTCAGGTACAGGTAGTTGGTTTTGGCCGGATACTCCGCCGCCAACGTGTCAATCTGCTTCACACAGGGCACAATGCCCGCGGTCTTGCGAAACTGTCGCACCTCAGGCTCCGAAGTGTCCGTGCAGATGGCGATTTGCTCGTCGCTAAAGCCGATGCGTTTAGCTTCGCGGATGGTTTCTTTGGCGGTGCTGTCTATGAGCTCGAGCTTGCGGAGTTTGGCTTCCATGTCTATTACGTTCTGGATTTTATGGAGGAAGAATGGGTCGACGCCGCTTAAGCGGTAGATTTCCTCTATGGTTATGCCCATCTTGAGGGCTTTCACTATCTTGTAGAGCCGCTCGTCCGTTGGGTTGGCGAGGACTTCGCGTATGCGCTCGATGGGTTCGAGTTCGGAATCGTCGGGGTTACAGACCAAGCCGAGTTTGCCGTTGTCGAGCATGCGAACTGCTTTCTGTAGCGCCTCTTCGAGGCAGCGCCCGATGGACATGACTTCGCCCACGCTGCGCATCTGAGGTCCGATGTGGCGGTCGGCGTTCTTGAATT
>JGI20214J51650_10002866_pt1 | contig 10832 bp, 10 predicted proteins | sample WetSurMetagenome_FD_51650 | JGI IMG/M metagenome (IMG submission 51650)
TCGGCCAACAAGTCGAAGGCGCGCCAGGCCACCAGCCGCATGAAGATGATCGACAAGATCAAGATCGAGGACTTCAAGCCCAGCTCGCGGCAGAACCCCTATATCCGCTTCGAACCGGAGAAGGCGCTGCATCGCCGCGCGCTCGAGGTCGAGAATCTGAAGTTCGGCTACGGCGATACGCCGCTGTTCAGCAACCTCGGCTTCTCGCTCGAAGCCGGCGAGAAAATGGCCGTCATCGGCGGCAACGGCGTCGGCAAATCGACGCTGATGAAACTGCTGATGGGCGAACTGGCACCGGGTTACGGCGAAGTGCGCTGGAGCGAAAACGCCAGCGTCGGCTACTTCTCGCAGGATCACGTCGCCGACTTCGACATGGATTTNAACCTCACCGACTGGATGCACCAGTGGACGCAGCCGGGTGACGACGAGCAGGTGCTGCGCGGCATTCTCGGGCGCCTCCTGTTCTCCGGCGACGACGTCAAGAAATCGGTACGCGTGCTTTCCGGCGGCGAAAAAGGCCGCATGCTGTACGGCAAGCTGATGCTCGGCCGCCACAACGTGCTGGTGATGGACGAACCGACCAACCACATGGACATGGAATCGATCGAGTCGNTNAACCTCGCNCTCGACCTGTTCAAGGGCACGCTGATCTTCGTCTCGCACGACCGCCAGTTCGTCAGCAGCCTCGCCACCCGCGTTCTCGAAATCACCTCCGAGGGCGTCGAGTTCTACATGGGCACCTACGACGAATACCTGCATTCCAAAGGGCTGGAATAAGGGCTGGCGGCAATGAACGAAGTCGTCGTCATCGGGCTGGGGCAATTAGGCCGCGTGTTCGCCGGCGGACTGCTGCGCGTCGGCCGCAGCGTCGTCCCGGTCAACCGCGGCGACGACATGGCGGCGCTGGCACACGTCCATCCCGCGCCGGAGCTGGTGCTGGTCGCGGTCGCCGAGAACAACCTGCACGCCGTGCTGGCAGCCTTGCCGGAAGTCTGGAAACCGCGCGTCGCACTGATCCAGAACGAACTGCTGCCGCGCGACTGGCAGGCGCACGGCTACGTTGATCCCACGGTGATCTCGGTGTGGTTCGAAAAAAAGCAGGGCATCGACGCCAGGCCGCTGATTCCCTCGCCCGTGGCCGGCGCCGGTGCCGCGCTGCTGTGCCGCGCCCTGGGCGCCATCGACCTGCCGTGCCGCGAAGTTGCCGCGGGGGATGAACTGCTGTTCGAACTGGTGAGGAAGAACGTCTATATCCTCACCACCAATATCGCCGGCCTCAAAACCGGCGGCACGGTGGCGCAGCTGTGGGTGCAGCATGAAGCCTTCGCGCGCCAGGTAGCGAACGAGGTGATGGACATCCAGGACGCGCTGACCGGCGTTCCACACAATCGCGACCAACTCATCGGCGGCATGCTGGAAGCCTTCGACGGCGATCCCGCGCACGGCTGCACCGGACGCTCGGCGCCGGCCCGACTGGCACGGGCCATCCGGCACGCCGATGAATTCAGGCTGACCGTGCCCACGCTGCGGTCGCTGGCAGGTTGATCCCATGCGTAAGGTATTTGCACTCCTGATCATGCTGGCCTGGGCGATGCCGGCCGCGGCCGAACCCGTCATCTTCGCGACCAGCCTGTATGCCAAGTTCCATCACGAGCGTTGCCTGTCGTGCCACCAGTTCAATAGTCGGGAGCACCAGGGGCGAGCCTTCAACTCGCACCGCGGCCGCTATTTGTGTGCGCAATGCCACCGCCCGGCAGTCATCGGCCTGCCCCCGAACACCGAATGGATGGCGCCGAACAACTTGGACTACACGGGTTTCTCCGCATCCGCCACCTGTCGCCTGATCAAGCAGGGAACGGGCGTCGACCCCGATGGCCGGAAACTCGTCCAGCACCTGCTGACCGATGGCCGCGTCCGCTGGGGACTCGATTCCGGCATGACGCCGGGCGGGCCGAAAGCGGCGGTGCCGGGCGGTTACGTTGAATGGAAACGCGATGTCGAGGCCTGGGTGAAAGACGGCATGCGTTGCGAGTAGACGGTCAGACTGATTTTCCCGCGGGCTTTTTCTCATCGCCACCATAGATGCCGGGATGGTCGAACGGCAGCCAGACCGGCAACTTGCCGGTCTTGACGCGCCCCCTGATGCGATAGGGCACACCCTCCTTCAGCGTTTCCGGCGGCAGGGTTCTGATCTGCTGGATCAGGTTTTGTGACTGCATGATCGCGTCGACCCGCAGCACGGTGCTGGAAAGCGCCGGGATCAGCGTCGCCGTGTGCCCCTCACCCTTGGCAAACGGCCGCCCGTTCACCTCCAGCTCGAATTCCAGCGCTTCGATTGTCAGGTCGAAATCGTTCGGATTGTCGAGCCTGATACCCACATCGAAATGCTGCTCGAACAGACCGAGTCGCTTGATCTCGATATCGGTCACACTCATCTTGGGCGCCAGCGCTCCGAACGGCAGACTGGAACAGGCAGTGAGGCCGAGTGCGAGGAGAAGGACGAACAGTCGCTGCAACATGGCAAGCCTATCGAATCTGTGCCAGCAACTGAGCGGCCATGCGCGTGGCCTGCGCCACGTAGCCACCGCCGAACAGGTTGGCGTGGTTGAGGATGTGATAAAGATTGTAGAGCGTTTTGCGCACCGCATAGCCGGCGTCGAGCGGCCAGGCTTCACGGTAGGCCGCATGAAACGCCGGCGCAAAGCCGCCGAACAGTTCGCTCATCGCGAGATCGCATTCGCGGTCGCCAACATAAACGGCGGGGTCGAAAATCACCGGTTCGCCGTCGCCGAGATAGCCGTGGTTGCCAGCCCACAGATCGCCGTGCAGTAGCGAAGGAAACGGCGCATAACCATCGAAGAAAGCGTCAAGGTGGGCAAGCAGCACTTCACCGTTGCGTTGCAGCGCGCCGCCAAACCCATTGTGCGCAGCAAGCGACAACTGAAAACCTAGCCGCTGGTCGCGCCAGAACGCGATCCAGTCCTCCCGCCACCCATTGGGCTGCGGCGTGCTGCCGATCCAGTTATCGTGCGTCCACCATTGGGCTGCGGCGTGCTGCCGATCCAGTTATCGTGCGTCCAACCGAATCGTGCCTGCGGCACGCGATGCAGCGCTGCCAACTGTTCGCCCAGTCGCGCGGCGTGGCCGCCGCCGCGCAGGTCCAGATAGTCCAGCACCAGAAACGCCCACCCCGCCGCCGTACCGCAACACACCGGCTGCGGTACGCGCACGCTGTGGGTGGCGGCGAGCGCGTGCAGCGCTGCAGCCTCGGCTTCGAACATTGGCAGGCGTTCGGCGCCATTCGTTTTGACGAAGTAGCGGCGCGCCCCGTTGCCCACACCGAAGGCCTGATTGATGTCGCCGCCGCCGATGGGGTGCAGCGTGTCGGCGGCGAATAACTCGCCGGTGGCGGCACCGATGGCGCCCGAAATGGCGGAGACCAGCGTCATGTGCAACCTACGGCACGCGCGCAAACAAAACGCGCCCCGCAGGGCGCGTTGAGCAGAACCGAACGCATGCGCATCGGCGGAAAATTACTTGCCCTTGGGGCGCTGCTCGAACATCTTGGCGATACCGGGGTCGCGCGAAGCGCCGGCGGCTTGCATGCGGCGCAGGTATTCATCCCACAGCGCGGCCTGATTCACGCCCAGATCATGGAGATATTCCCAGGAATAGATCCCGGTGTCGTGGCCGTCAGAGAAGGTGAAATTGATGCCGTACAGTCCCACAGGCTCGGCCGCGTTGATCAGCACATCGCGCTTGCCGACCTGCAGCACTTCCTGGCCGGGACCGTGGCCACGTACTTCTGCGGAGGGCGAATAGACACGCAGAAATTCAAACGGCAATTCGAAACGCGAACCGTCAGAAAAAGCAATTTCCAGCTTGTGCGATGCCTGATGGAGCTTGATTTCGGTAGGAGAGGGAAGGGCCATGACTGAAACACTCAAAATGAACTCTGCCCCAAGTGTAAACCCGCACCACGAAGATTAAACCACGGCGGGACAAGGGACTGAAGCTGATTGTGACCTGAAAACTGGCGCGCCCGGCGCGATTCGAACGCACGACCCCTGCCTTCGGAGGGCAGTACTCTATCCAGCTGAGCTACGGGCGCCTGGAGTTTGATGGGCTCCTTGGGACGGCGAAGCATAGCCGGTTTGCCGCGTGACGTCTATCTGCGGCCGATGCGCCGCCCTTTCCTGNCGGGGTGGCTTTCCCTATAATCCGTGCTTTTGATACCTCCCCCCAAGGATAATTTCTCATGGCCGATTCGCACGCCAAGATGACCCAAGCCAACCCGCAGGAAGTCATTATTTCCGTTGTCGCCGGGCTGCTAGCCCCCCTGCTGGCGATATTCCTGGTGGTCCAGCTGGTGCTCGGCATACAGGACAGCCACAAGCCTGACGTCTCCAGCGAAGCCGCACAAAAGGCGACCCTCGCTCGCATCAAGCCTTTTGCCCAGTTGGCCGCAGTCGATGCCAATGCGCCCAAGGTGGAAAAATCCGGCCAGGAAGTCTATGACGCTGTATGCACCTCGTGCCACGCTGCGGGTGCCTTGGGCGCACCCAAGTTCGGCAACAAGGGCGACTGGGGGCCGCGTATCGGCCAGGGCTACGACACCCTGATCAAGCATGCGACCGAGGGCATCCGCCAGATGCCTCCGCGCGGCGGCGACGGCGATTTGTCTGACGTCGAAGTAGGGCGCGCAGTCGCCTACATGGCCAACGCCGCCGGTGCGAGCTTCAAGCCGCCGGAAGCGGCTCCTCCCGCAGCGGCAGCTTCAGCCGCTCCGGCAGCCAAGGCCGATCCGGCCAAGGGTAAACAGGTATTTGAAAGCAATTGCGCCGCTTGTCACGCGACAGGCGTTGCGGGCGCACCCAAATTGGGCGACAAGACTGCCTGGGCGGCACGGGTGAATCAGGGCTACCCGACGCTGTATGACCATGCGCTCAAGGGCATTCGCGGCATGCCCGCCAAGGGCGGCAATGCCGGCCTGTCGGATGCCGATCTGGCCAATGCAGTCGGCTATCTGGTCGTAGAGGCGGGCGGCAAGCTGTAAATGCCTTCTACTCAAGCAAGGGAAGCCATGATGAAGCGCACGCTCTTCCCGGCCATGTTCGCAGCGGCCTCGCTCCTCGGCTGTGGCAAGTCCGAAGACCCCGTTGTCACCCCCCCTGCGATGGAGAAGCCCCGCCAGGCGGAGGCGGAGTCCGTGGCGCCCGCAGAGCCGGTAGCGGTGCTGACCGGCACGCCCACAGCCCCGCCTGAAGTCGTCGCCGCCGAGCCACCCCGTCCCGCTGCCCGTCCGGCATCTCAAACGCCTGCAGCCGCACCAGCGAACGAGCCGCCTCCCACCAAGCCCGACCCTGCCCTTGGCCAACAAACCTATCGCCAGGCATGCGCCTTCTGCCACGACAAGGGGATTGCAGGTGCGCCGAAGCTCGGTGATGCCGCTGCGTGGAGCGCACGCGTGGCGCAGGGGGTGGACACGCTGTATGCCAGCGCATTGCATGGCAAGAACGCCATGCCGGCCAAAGGCGGCAACCCTTCACTGGCGGATGTCGACGTCAGAGCCGCGGTTGATTTCATCGTCTCGCAGTCGCGCTAAGACCCAACCATGTCGCTTGTCTGCCCACATTGCGGAAGCGATCGAATCCGCAGCGCTTCGCTGCACGCCCCCGATGGCATTCGCCATATTCTGCTGAGCAGGCCGCTGCGCTGTCGCGATTGCCATCATCGCTTCTGGGTGTTCAACCCGATCAAGCCCCTATTGCTGCTGACCGCGATCGGTGCGTTGATCGGCATGACCGCCTGGCTTGCGCTGGATCAGCGCGCAGTCTTTCCAGCCCCTCAAATTCCCGAACAACTGCCTCAGGCCCGGGCCGCGCAGGGCGATGCCGAAGCCCAATTACGACTAGGGTTGCGTTACGCCGAAGGCGATGGCGTTATCCAGAATGACAAGGAAGCTGCCAAGTGGTTTGCGCTGGCCGCCAAGCAGGGCCTGGCAGAAGCGCAATATCACTATGGTCTGATGTTGTTGAAGGGGCGCGGGGTGGTACAGGATTACCACGCAGCGTTCAGCTGGATCGAGAAGCCCGCACAGCAAGGGTATGCCAAGGCGCAATACAGCCTGGGTGAGCTTTACCGCTACGGCACCGGCACGGCAATCGACAAGGCACGCGCCTACCTGTGGTTCAACCTTGCGGCGGCGCAGGGCGTGGAAGCAGCCGCCAAGGCCCGCGACAACCTGGTGTGGCAACTGAAGCCCGAGCAGGTCACCGCCATGCAGGAAGAAGCGCGACGCATGAGCCCTGCTGCGTCCACGACCGCCCCGACCCCAACACAACCCGCAGCAGCAGCTCCCACTGTCAAGCCCTGAGCGTGGTTGTTTTGCCGCATACGATTCCACATGGGCTTAGACTCTGACGGGAACAAGAGCCCATAGTGGAACGGCGTCCTGCAAGGCTTCAACGGCTTGAGCGGGTGGTAGTTGCTACTTGTTGGCTTAACAACCACGGCCTGCCCTTTATGCCATCAGGATGCTTTTTCCCCACCCTTACGGATGCGCGTGCGCGCTGTCCGCATCCACGTCCAGCGGCCACAACTGGTGCGCGTCCAGCTTCAGGCGGGCGAGCGCTGACAAAGCGTCCAGTTGCGTTTGCTGCGCCATCAGTTCTCCCTCCAGCGCCAGCCGGCGATTGACCAGCACCTGATCCAGACTGCCTTCGCCCAGACTGTAGGCGCGCGCCGCCAGCCGTGCGGCTTCCGCCAGCGCCTGCGCGGCCTGTTTGGCCTGTTGCCAGTTCGCCGCCTGGGCCACGGCCGTTTCGAAATCCGCGCGCGCTTCCTGACGTAAACGCTGTTCCAGGCGAATAGCCGCGTCCTGGGCGGTAGCGGCGAGCTGCTCGGCAGCCTGCTGGTCGGTGCGCCGCGCCGCGCCCGGCAGGGTCAACCCCACGCCCAGCCCCAACACATGCTCGTTGCCGCCCATTTCATTTCGATAGAACATGCCGACGGTGGGATCGACGCTGCGGTGTTGGGCGAGTTGTCGCGCTTCGGCTTGCAGGACATCGGCCTGGCGAAGCGCGCGGAACAACTCATGATTGTGTTCGAGCACCACGTTGGCATAGTCGTCCGCTGACCCGACCGGCGGCGCCGGTGGCGGCAGCGTTGCTTCCGCCGTCATCAGCAGGCCGGGAAACTGTGCCCGCAGGCGGCCACGCGCCTGCTGCAACCGCGTGGCCGCCTGCTGCTGTTGCAAACGAAGCTGCGCCAGCGCGGCTTCGGCGTTGACGCGTTCGGCGCGCGGCGCCTCGCCCAGATGGATGCGCGCATTCACTGTAGCGAGTTGCTGCTCGGCAAGCTGGAGTTGTGCCTGCCACAGGTTCGATTGACTGGCTTGACTCAGCCAATCGAACCACAACGCCAGCAATTGCCGCCCGGACTCGTGTAAGGCTTCCCCCAGACTCGCTTCTGCGTGCGCCGTCAGCGTCCCGGCCAGGATGCGATCGGCCTCGGCGCGCGCGGGCATCCGGATCGGCCGCGACAGCGCCAATCCCCACTCAGAGAAGTTGTCAGAAGGAGCGGTCTGGATACGTCGCTGGTTCATCTCAGCATCCACCTTCCACTCGGCGCGCCCTTGTTGCAGGCTCTGACTGCGCAGCGATTGCGCAGCGAAATCGCCACGCGCCTGTGCCACCATGGGTGATGCCCACAATGCGGCTTCGGCGGCAGCGGGGTCGGGTAAATAATCAGCCTGCACGGGCGTGGCGAACGCCCACGCCAGAGCCAGGCTCAATGTGCGAACGGCGTTCGCCATGCTCAATGGATGAACGGCATTCATACACGTGCTCCTTTCAGAATGAACTGGCGGTACAACAGCGGCAGCATCACCAGCGTCAGCAAGGTGGCGCTGACCAGCCCGCCGATGACGACGATGGCGAGTGGCCGCTGGATTTCGGAGCCGGGGCCAGTCGCAAACAACAACGGCACCAGACCGAAAGCGGCGATGCTGGCGGTCATCAGCACCGGACGCAGCCGGCGCAACGCGCCGTCGCGTACCACGGCATTGCCTCGCAGGCCCTGACTGCGCAACTGGTTGAAATAGCTCACCAGCACCACACCGTTCAGCACCGCAATGCCCAGGAGCGCGATGAGGCCGACCGACGCGGGCACCGACAGGTACTCACCCGATGCCGCCAGCGCGAAGATGCCGCCGATCAGCGCCAGCGGCACGTTCATCATCACCAGCACCGCCTGGCGGAAATCGCCGAAGGTGACGTAAAGCAAAAAGCCGATCAGCAGCAGTGCCACCGGCACCACGATCATCAGGCGCTGCGCGGCGCGCTGCTGGTTCTCGAACTGGCCACCCCAGGCCAGGCGGTAACCGGGCGGCAGCTTGACCTGCGCGGCGACGGCGGCTTTCGCGTCGGCGACAAAGCTGACCAGGTCGCGCCCGGCGACGTTGCTCTGAACCACGGTGAAGCGCGTGGCGTTTTCGCGCTTCACCGCCACCGGCCCATTGGTGCGTGTGAGATGCGCCACCTGGTCGAGGCTGATCTCGCGGCCGTCCGGCAGGGTCAGGCGCAGCGCCTGCAGGGCGTCGGGGGATTCGCGCAGGCCGGCCGGGCCGCGCAGTTGCAGCGGCACGCGCCGACCCTGCTGCTGGACCACCCCGATGACCTCGCCCTCGAGCTGCGTTCTCAGCAGCACCGCAATGGCGTCGGCGGACAGGCCGAAGCGGGCTGCGGCATCGCGGTCGATCTCCGCCTGCAGGTACTGCACGCCGGCGTTCTGCTGGGTGTAGACGTCGGACGCGCCGGGGACTTTTTCGACCACGCTGAAAATCTCGCCGGCCAGCCGGTTGAGCGTGGGAAGGTCGGGGCCGTAAATCTTGATCGCCACGTCGCCGCGCGAACCGGTGAGCATTTCCGAGACCCGCATGTCGATCGGCTGGGTGAAGTTGTAGGCGATGCCCGGGAAGCCCTCGACCACCTTGCGGATCTCGCCGATCAGCCATTCCTTGTCGTGGCGGCGCCATTCGGCCATCGGCTTCAGCACAAGGAAGGTATCGGTGTCGTTGAGTCCCATCGGGTCGAGCCCCAGTTCGTCGGCGCCGACCCGGCCGACGATGCGGCGGATTTCCGGCACGTTCTTCAACAGCGCCTGCTGCACGCGCGTATCCTGCGCGACCGACTGCTCCAGGCTGATCGATGGCAGCTTTTCCAGCTGCAGCAGGATGTCGCCTTCGTCCATCACCGGCATGAAAGTCTTGCCGATCAGGGGATAGACGCCGACCGCCGCCAGCATCAGCACACCTGCTGAAACGTAGACGATTTTCGGCCGCGCCAGCGCGCGATCGAGCAGCGGCGTGTAGATGCCCTGCGCCTTGCGCAACAGCCACGGATCGGCGTGCGCGCTCTGCTTCAACAGAAACGAGGCCAGCACCGGGATCACGGTGAGCGCCAGCAGCAGGGACGCCGCCAGGGCAAACACGATGGTCAGTGCGACCGGAGCGAACAGCTTGCCCTCCAGCCCTTGCAGCGTCAGCAGCGGCAGAAAGACAATGGCGATGATAGCGATGCCCGAGGTCACCGGCCTGGCGACTTCCTGGGTCGCCCACAGCACGCGTTGCAGCGGCGTTTCGCTGGTGTTTTCGGGATCGTGCGCCAGATGGGCGACGACGTTCTCCACCACCACCACCGCCGCATCGACCAGCAGGCCGATCGCAATCGCCAGTCCGCCCAGGCTCATCAGGTTGGCCGACAGGCCGAACTGGCGCATCAGCACGAACGTCGCCAGCACCGACAGCGGCAGTATCAGCGCCACCACGATCGCCGCGCGCAGGTTGCCGAGAAACAGCAGCAGCAGGATCACCACCAGCACCGCGGCTTCGAGCAGGGCGTGGCTGACGGTGCCGACGGCACGGTCGACCAGCTGCGAGCGATCGTAGAACGGCGAGATCGTCACCCCTTTGGGCAGGGTGGCCTGAATCTCGGCGATTTTGGCCTTGACGTTCCTGATGAGCTCGCCCGCGTTCACGCCTCTCAGCCCGATCACCAGCCCCTCCACCGCCTCGCCGCGTCCGTTCTGCGTCACCGCGCCGTAGCGGGTCATGGAATCCATTTCTACCCGCGCCACATCGCCGACGGTGACGACCACGCCTCCCACATGCTTGACGCCGATGCGGCGCAGGTCATCCAGCGTGGCGACCCCGCCGTTGATGCGCACCACCCAGGTCTCCTCGCCTTCGTTGACGCGCCCGGCGCCGTCGTTGCGGGTGTTGCTTTCCAGCGCCCCGCGCAAATCGTCATAGGTGACGCCGCGCGCGGCGAGCGCCGCCGGATCGGGGCTCACGGAGAAGGTCGCGACGCGGCCGCCGAGCGAGTTGACGTCGGCCACGCCGGGCAAGGCCCGCAGTTGCGGCCGCACGGTCCAGTCGAGCAGGGTGCGCTTTTCCGCCAGCGACAGTGGCCCCTCGATGGTGAACATGAACAGCTCGGACAGCGGCGTGGAGATCGGCGCCAGCCCGCCCGAAACGTTTGCGGGCAGATCGCCCTTCACGTTGGCGAAGCGTTCCGAGACCTGCTGACGCGCCCAGTAGATGTCGGTGCCTTCCTCGAAGTCGATGGTGATGTCGACCAGCGCATTCTTCGACTGGCTGCGGAGGATGGTCTGGTGCGGAATGCCGAGCAGCTCGGTTTCAACCGGCTGGGTGATGCGCGCTTCCACTTCTTCCGGCGTCATGCCGGGCGCTTTCAGGATCAGCTTCACCTGGGTGGTCGAGACATCGGGAAAGGCGTCGATGGGGATCAGTTGATACGCGCCCGGCATGA
>JGI20214J51650_10002867_pt1 | contig 10828 bp, 9 predicted proteins | sample WetSurMetagenome_FD_51650 | JGI IMG/M metagenome (IMG submission 51650)
AGCTGGCCCGAATCGTCGTAGCCGATGTACCCCGGTGGGGCGCCGATCAGCCGCGAGGTCGAGAAGCGCTCCATGTACTCCGACATGTCCACCCGGATCAGGGCGTCCTCGGTGCCGAAGAGAAACTCCGCCAGGGCCTTCGCCAGCTCGGTCTTCCCGACGCCGGTGGGACCCAGGAAGATGAACGATCCGACGGGGCGATTCGGGTTCTTGACCCCCGCCCGCGATCGGCGAATGGCACGCGACACCGCCTTGATGGCCTCCTCCTGCCCGACAACGCGCCGGCCCAGCTCGGACTCCATGCGCAGGAGCTTTGCCGACTCTGCCTCCTCCAGTTGCTGGAGAGGAATCCCGGTCCACTTGGCGACCACGTAGGCCACGTCCTCGTCCGTCACGGTGGTCTTGGCCTTGGACCGCTGTTCCTTCCATTCGGTCTTGCGCTCTTCCAGCTCGGCCCGCAGTTTGCGCTCGGTGTCCCGCAGGCGCGCCGCCACCTCGAAGGCTTGCGTGCGGATGGCATCCTCTTTCTGCCCCCGCAGCCGCTCCGCCTCGTTCTCCATCTCGCGCAGCTCCGTCGGGAGGGTCATCCCCTTCAGGCGGGCCCGCGCGCCGGCCTCGTCGATCACGTCGATGGCCTTGTCCGGGAGGAACCGATCGGCAATATACCGCTGCGAGAGACGTGCCGCCGCCACGACCGCCTCGTCCGTGATGAGGGCCTGATGGTGCGTCTCGTACCGATCCTTGATCTCTCGTAAGATGCGGATGGTCTCGTCCACGCTGGGCGGCCCGACGTGAATGGCCTGGAATCGCGCTCGAGCGCGCGGTCTTTCTCGACATGCTTGCGGTACTCGTCCATGGTGGTGGCGCCGATGCATTGGAGTTCGCCCCGCGCCAGCGCCGGTTTCAGCATATTGCTGGCATCGATGGCGCCTTCGGCCGCGCCCGCCCCCACCAGGGTGTGCAGTTCGTCGATGAAGAGGATCACATTGTTGGCCTGCTGGATCTCCTTCACGACCGCCTTCAACCGCTCCTCGAACTGCCCACGGTACTTGGTGCCCGCCACCATACCCGCCAGATCCAGTTGCACCACGCGCCGCTTGAGCAGGGTCTCCGGCACGTTACTGGCCACGATCCGGAGCGCCAGCCCCTCGACGATGGCGGTCTTCCCCACACCCGCCTCGCCGATCAGGACCGGGTTGTTCTTTTTCCGCCGACTCAGCACCTGGATGACCCGCTCGATCTCCGCGTCCCGACCGATCACTGGGTCCAGCTTGTCCTGCCGGGCCGCGGTCGTCAGGTCCACGCCGAACTCGTCCAGCGCCGGCGTCCGGTTTGCGGTCGGCTGCTTGGACGCTTGCTCCCCGAGCAGTTCCTGCGCCTGCGACTTGGCCGCGGCCACGCTGACCCCGAAATCCCGCAACACCAGCGATGCGATCCCCTCGCCCTCGCGGATCAGACCCAGCAGCAGGTGCTCGGTGCCGATGTAGTTGTGGCTCAGCGAGCGCGCTTCGGAGATGGCATACTCCAGCACTTTTTTGGCTTGCGGGGTGAAGGGGATCTCGCCGGCCGGGGAAAACTCGGTCCCGACCGCCACCACCTTCTCGATCTCCGCCTTCAGCGCCGAAATGCTGACGTTCAGCTTCTTCAGGATGGCGACCGCCAGACCGTCCCCTTCCCGGATGAGCCCCAGCAACAGATGCTCCGTCCCGACGAAATTGTGCCCCAGGCGGATCGCCTCTTCGCGGGCCAGAATGATGACTTTACGGGCACGTTCGGTAAATCGCTCGAACATAACTCACTCCTCGCCTTAACGCGCTGATCCTCCGCCGGGCGGCTCGCACAACGCCGGCGTCCGGCTCGTTTATAACCCATTGGTAGTATACCCGACGATCTGAAGGACGGGAAGGCCGAAATCGGACCAGGTATGGGGAGCCTAATGACGCGGCGATGCGGCAATCGGCCACTCGAATGTTTCCAGGGCTCAGATCGCGAGTCGCGGAGCGGCCCACACGCCCGCCGACGGTCCCCTGACTATTCGACCATTCGGCCGTCCAGCATCCGGAGAATCCGGTCGGTCCGGCGGGCCAGCTCCTCGTTGTGGGTGATGAAGACGCAGGTTAGGCGGCGCTCGTGGTTGAGTTCACGGATTAGCTCAAAGACCTCTCCGCCGGTCTTGGTGTCCAGGTTCCCCGTCGGCTCATCGGCCAGGAGGACCGCCGGATCCCCGATCAGCGCGCGCGCGATCGCCACCCGCTGCTGCTCCCCCCCGGACATCTCGCCCGGCCGATGCCGAACCCGCCCTCCCAGGCCCACCCGCGTCAGCAACGCCACGGCGCGCGCCCGCGCCTCGGCGGCGGGGAGCCGCCGGATCAGAAGAGGCAGCATCACGTTCTCCGCCGCGGAGAATTCCGGAAGGAGATGGTGAAATTGGAAGACGAAACCTACCCGCCGGTTCCGGAAGCGTGCCAGGGCCAGATCGGAGAGTCCCGCCAGGTCGGTCTCGCCGTAACGGATGGAACCTGCGGTCGGCCGCTCCAGGCCGCCCAGCAGGTGCAGCAGCGTGCTCTTGCCGACACCCGACGGGCCCACGATCGCGGCCAACTCGCCCGCGGCGACGGTGAGGGTCACCCCCTTGAGCACCTCGACCCGCTCCCCGTCCCGGGCGAAGCTCTTCGTCAGGTCCTGGGCAATGATGGATTCTGACATGGGAGTAATAGCTTTCGGCGCTCAGCGGTCAGCGGTCAGCGACGGTTCGGGTCAACTGGTCACCTCGTCGATTCCGTAACCTGTTGGCTCGTTGCCGGATCGACCAATCGACTGCCCCTACTCATACCGGATCGCCACCACCGGATCGACCGCCGCCGCTTGCCGCGACGGCAGAATGGTGGCCAACAGACTGATCAGCACCGACGTGAGTGAAATGGCCAGGACGTCCGGCCAGAGGACCCGCGACGGGAGTTTGTCCAGCAGATAGACATCCTGGGGAAAGGCCTTGAACCCGAAGATCCATTCCACGCCGGCCACGATCGGATTGAGNTTGTGCGCGATGGNNAGNCCCAGCAGCAGCCCCACTCCCGTCCCGGCNACGCCGATGACGAGTCCCTGCACGACGAAGAGGCCCATGATGCTTCGATTGGTGGCCCCCATGGACTTCAGGATGGCGATCTCCTTCCGTTTCTGCATGACCAGCATCACCAGCGTACTGATGATCCCGAAGGCCGCCACCAGGACGATCATCGTCAGGATGATGAACATGACGATGCGCTCGACCCGCAGCGCCGAGAAGAAGTTTCGGTTCAGCTCCATCCAGGTCCGGGTGAAGTAGGGGAACTGCAACCGCGCCCGGATGGCCTCGGCGACGCCGGCCGCCTGGTAAATGTCGGTGACGCGCACCTCGATTCCCGAGACGGCCGCCCCCATCCGAAACAGCGCCTGCGCAGAGGGGATACCGATCATGGCCAGTTTGGAGTCGAACTCGGCGAAGCCGACCTGGAAGACACCCGCCACCGTAAAGCGCCGCATGCGCGGCACCACGCCCAACGGGGAGAGATCGCCGCCCAGGGGCAGGAGCACGTCCACGGCGCTGCCCACCCCCACCCCCAGCGTCGCCGCCAGGTGCGACCCCAGCAGGATCCCGTCGGGCGGAAAGACCGGTTGCCGACTGCGCAGGGCTTCCGCCAGATCCGCGGAGGTCGTCTTGATCGTTTTCCGGAACTCGGTCACCTCCAGCGCAGAGGCCAGGTCGATCCCGCGCAGCACCGTCCCCGCCGTCCGCCCCGCCGCGGTCAGCAGCACCTCGTTGTAGGTGAACGCCGACGCCGCCGTGACCCCCGGAACCTGTCGGACCGCGGCCAGCGCCGCGGCCGGCTCCTCGATGCCCCGCTCGCCATACCGCAGGACCCAGATGTGGGCGTTGGTCCCCAAAATCTTACTGCGGAGATCGAACTCGAAGCCGCTCATCACGGCCATCACCACGATCAGGGCCATCACCCCGACCGCCACCCCCGCCGTCGANATCACCGTGATGACCGAGACCGACCGATACCGTCGCTTGGCCCGGAGGTAGCGCAGGCTGAGGAAGAGCTCGTACGGAACGGACCAGGCCATGGAAGCCCTACTCCTGACCGGGCGCGGCGGCCGTCGTCTCGGCAGCGCGTTCCCCGGCGCGTGCCTCCGGCCGGAGCAAGGGGAACAGGATGACGTCGCGAATCGAAGGTGAGTCGGTGAGGAGCATCACCAGGCGGTCGATCCCGATGCCTTCGCCGGCCGTCGGGGGCAGGCCGTATTCCAGCGCCCGCAGGAAATCTTCGTCGAGATACTGCGCCTCTTCGTCGCCGGCCTCCCGCGCCTGCACCTGTGCCTCGAACCGCCGCCGCTGCTCGCGCGGATCGTTCAGCTCGGTGTAGGCGTTGGCCACCTCCATCCCGGCGATGTACAACTCGAAGCGCTGGACGTAGCGCGGATCCTCCGGGCGAGCCTTGGCGAGTGGCGACAATTCCGCCGGAAAGTCGGTGATGAACGTCGGCTGGAGGCACCGCGCCTCGCCCAAGACTTCGAACAGTTCCATCAAGAGCTTGGCCCAGCCCCAGGCCGGGTTGACGGGAATACCGCGGGCGGCGGCCGCTGTGCGGAGCCCCTCCGCGGTGCGCACCTCGTCGGCGGAGAGGCCGCCCAGCGTGACCAGCGCCTCCTCCACAGAGAGGCGCGGCCAGGGAGGGGCGAAGGAGATCTCTTGATTCTGATACGTCACCCGCTCACTCCCGCAGGCGGCGAGAGCCACCTGTGCCAGGAGCGTCTCCGTCAACGCCATCAGATCTCGGTAGTCGGCATAGGCCTGGTAGAACTCCAGCATCGTAAATTCGGGGTTGTGGTGGGTCGAGATTCCCTCGTTCCGGAAGTTGCGGTTGATCTCGTACACCCGTTCCAGCCCCCCGACCACGCACCGCTTCAGATACAGCTCCGGCGCGATGCGGAGGTACAGCGTGAGATCCATTGCGTTGTGATGCGTGACAAACGGGCGCGCCGTCGCGCCCCCGGGGATCGACTGCATCATCGGCGTCTCGACTTCCAGGAAGCCGCGCGCGTCCAGAAAACGCCGCATCTCGGCGACGATCCGCGCCCGGCGCCGGAAGGTCTCGACCACGGGCGGGTTGGCGAGGAGGTCCACGTAGCGCTGTCGGTAACGGACTTCAACGTCGCTCAGGCCGTGCCACTTGTCCGGCAACGGGCGCAGGGATTTCGACAACAGCGTCACCGCCACCGCCTGGACAGTCAGCTCCCCGGTCTTGGTCCGAAAGAGGCCGCCGTTCACACCGACGAAGTCGCCGACGTCCAGACGCTTGAAGAGCCGGTACGCCGCCTCCCCGACGTTGTCCAAGCGCACGTAGATCTGGATCCGGCCTGTCCGGTCCTGGAGGTGGGCGAAGGAGGCCTTCCCGTGCCCCCGCAGCGAGACGATGCGCCCCGCCACCGTCACGGCCGGCGCGCCGGCCAGCGCCGCCTCATCGGCCGGACCATAGGCCGCGGTCAGCTCGCCAAGCGGATGACTGACGGGAAAGACGCTCGGAAAGGGATCGATGCCTTCGCGAGACAACTCGTCAAGTTTCGCGAGCCGCTCGCGCATGAATGTCGTGATCTCGTCCACAGGACCTCCACGCATCAGGAAATCTATCGTGACGGGCGATTATAGGGAGGCGGCCTGGAGGTGTCAAAGAAATCCGAGGAGTGGAGTGCTCCCCGACGCCTCGGCCTCTGCGGTGATACACGCCGAATACGCAAAGCCTATTGCGCGCAATGGATTCCCGGAGGTGTTGCTACCTTACGACACCGNGAGATTGGAACTATCAATNGGAGCGCGACACACGGAAAACGCCGATCCCTTTGAGGGAATCGGCGTCAAGTGGTCTCACACACCCCTCCGGTNCGCTCGGAACGCGTCAGGCGACCTCAAATTGCATCTGGCGAAGATTCGCGAATCGTNTTCCGGAATTGCCGCCAAGGCGTGCCGGAGTGTTGGATCGTACCGATCTGCCTCAACCCGCATTGGCTGGTCGAGAACGCGCGCCACCCATTCCTGTGGGATCTGCCGCTCAGCGATGACNCTCGCCGCATGGGCCGTCAGTCGGTACAATCGATTAGCAGGCATGGCCCTACCCCNTGACGCCATCGCGCTGCATCAGCACGCCAGCCAGTTGTCCGACCGTCGTACGGGGCCATTTCAGCTTTCGCAGATACTTGTTGGCCTTGTCGCGATCGAACACCTCGGGGTCGAATCTGCCGCCCAGCCATTCCATCATGGACTCATACTCCTCGTGCTTCGGATCCATGATGACTTCAAGGAGATCGGCGTATCCCCACACGCCGCCACAGTCCTCCGGCGGGCAGGCCCGCTCGCCGTCCAGGCACTGCGCGACGCCTGCCGCGGTGGGATCCGGATCGAGGATCTTCTCGACGGTGATTCGATGATCCCAGGAGTCGCCAAGGTCGTACTCATAGGCGAATGTGCGCTTCGCGCGGGGCACGACCTCCATGATCGCGGTTGTGTCCTCTTTCAGGACGCGCGGGCTGTCTTCGAACTCATCAAGGTCGAAGCTGGGAGCGGAGTACAACCGTTTGCCGACGACGAACTGGTGCAGGTGGCTATTGGTCCACCCCATCACTACCTGGATCACGGCGTGCAGCCATCCGAGTGTGCCACTTCCCGGCACTTGTAATCGCCGCCAGATTGTCGGCGCGATCCCTTCCAGGGAGACCTTCAGTTGAAAAACCGGAGCGGGTGTCGCGATTGGAGCGAGAGTCTTTGCCATCAGAAAGCCTCCCAAGATCAAACCCCTTGGGGCCCGCAATCCACGGATGCGCTGCGAGTGCGTCCTGCCAAGGGGTTTTTGTGAGTCATCTCGGGTGACGGCGTCAATCCTTGGTCTTGAGCTTTCCCTCATTTTCTGTGATGAAGGCCTTGAGTTCGTCCACCATGCCGAGGAGCTTCAGCCACTGCTCCTTGTACAGCGTCACGGGGAACCGCCCCAGGCCGTACACCGACACGCCCCCTTTCTCGCTCACCCGGATTGACGTTGCACGAGTCGTCTTCGCTTTCAGCGCTTCGTTCTCGGCCTTCAATCGCTGCAACTCGGCCTGCAGGTCCTGATCAGACATCGTCGGTCTCCTTGCCTGGCGGCGTTGCCGTCTTGGCGTCCGGGGGTTTGAAGAGGAAGGCTTCGATGAAACGGTCCACATCCCCGTCCAGGACCGCGCTGACGTTGCCGGTCTCTTCGCCGGTCCGGTGATCCTTCACCAATTGGTAGGGCGCCAGGACATAGGAGCGGATCTGGCTGCCCCAGGCGATGGCCTGCTTCGTCCCGTCCAGCTTCGACAGCTCCTCGTCCCGCTCGCGCTTGTAGTGTTCATACAGCCGCCCGCGCAGCACCTTTAGCGCCTTCGCCTTGTTCTTGTGCTGCGACTTCTCGTCCTGGCAGGTCACCACCATGCCCGTCGGCAGATGAGTGATTCTGACGGCCGAGTCGGTGGTATTCACGCTCTGCCCGCCGGGACCCGTCGAACGATACACGTCAATCCGCAGATCCTTTTCCTCGATCTTGACGTCGATGTCGTCGGGAATGTCGGGATAGATGAACACCGAGGCGAACGACGTATGTCGCCGCTTGTTGGCATCGAAGGGGGAGATCCTGACCAGCCGGTGCACGCCGCTTTCCGCGTGCAGCAGACCGTAGGCATGGGCCCCCTCGACGGTGACGGTGACGTTCTTGACCCCCGCGTCGTCGCCCGCCAGCATATCAATGACGTCGGCCCGGAACCGCTTCCGCTCGGCCCAGCGGAGATACATGCGCAGGAGCATCTGCGCCCAGTCCTGCGACTCGGTCCCGCCGGCGCCCGCATTGATGCTCAGGATCGCGTTCCCGCTGTCGTACTCGCCCGAAAGCGCACTCTGGAGCTCCAGACCCCGCAACCGCTTGCCCAGGTCCGCGAGGCCCACCTCCACTTCGCCGAGCGTCGCCGTGTCCTCTTCTTCGACGGCCATTTCCAGAAGAAGCCGCTGCTCTTCCGCGGCCTTGACCAGCGCCGCGTGCTGGTCGAGCGTCTGCCGCAGGGCGCTCTGCTCCTTCAGGACCGTCTGCGCCTTCTCGGGGTCGCCCCAGAATTCCGGGGCCGCCGTCTGAGCCTCCAGGGTCCCCAGCCTGGCCAGTTTTCCGGGGACGTCAAAGAAACACCCGAAGCTGGTCGAGCTTCCGATCCACCTCGTCGAGGGTCCGCTCCAAATCCGGAATCATCCGTGCCTCCCTGAGGAGCCGTTACGAAATAACGTGGCGATTCTTGATAATTTCGTTACGGCTCCGTATGCCGTCCCCGGAACATCTCCGGTCACGTAATTCTTTGACAACGGCTTACGCCCGCGGCACCGTGAGGAACCCGCCGCGCCGGCGAGCCCTCCACAATATCAGACCGTATGGCACCAAGAATACCAGACAACCCCACGCCACGACATCACCATATCGTGCGTAGGGAGTGTACTCCTGCCGCAGGCGGACCGTCCCGATCAGGACGGCTTCCGTGAAGATCGGCGTCTGGCGCAGGATCTCTCCGGTGGGGGCAATGATGGCCGTCACTCCGGTGTTGGCGGCTCGAATCAGGTAGCTGCCGTTCTCGACCGCCCGGATGGCCGCCATCGCCAGGTGCTGGTAGGGCGCTCCGCTCCGCCCGAACCAGGCATCGTTGGTGATGTTGACCAGGAGTTGCGCCCCCGCCCGGGTGAACTCCCGCACCTCGGCGGGAAAGATGACTTCGTAACAGATCATGACCGAGAATCGCCCGAGATCGTCGACAAACACCGTGGCCGTTTGCCCTCGCCCGAAATCGCCGATCCCGGTGACGAGCTTGTTCAGGAAGAAGAAAACATGCTGGAGCGGGACGTACTCCCCGAAGGGGACCAGGTGCCGCTTGTCGTACCGCCCCACGAGCCGGCCGTCCGTGCCGATGAGGAACACGCTGTTGTAGAGGAGTCCATCCGCGCCCAGGTCCGGGCTCCCCACCAGCATCGGCACACCCGTCGCCACCGCCAGGGACCGGACCTGCGCCCCGAGTTCTGGCTCGCGCCGCAGGAAAAACGGGACCGCGGTCTCAGGCCACACGATGAGCGAGGGCCGCGTCTTCGCCGCCTGTCTCGCCAACCGCTCGTAGGTTTCGAGTGTGCGCGCCTGGTGATTGTGATCCCACTTCACCGCCTGGTCGATGTTTCCCTGCAGGAGACCCACCCCGAAGGGTGGGCCGCCCGTTGGGTCGCGCCACCATACGGCACCATACCCCCAGGCGCCGGCGAGCGTCACGGCGGCGAGTCCCCACGCAAGGACGAGATCTCGACGCCGCGCGGTCCCCGCGGCGCGGCGCGCCCACCAGCCGACCGTCTCGGCGGCGGTCGCATTCACCACGACCAGCACCGCGGAAATGCCGTACACCCCTGTGAGCGCCGCCAGCAACCGAAGCCCGGGTTGCCGGTATTGCGTGTATCCCAACAGGGCCCACGGGAAGCCGGAGAAGAGGACGCTTCGGAGGAATTCGAACGCGGTCCACAGCGCGGCAGCGAGGACGGGGCGAAGTGGAAGCGGAAGCGCCGGGGCGCCCAGGCGGTACAGCCAGGCAAACGCCCCGGTGTAACCCGCCAGGACCCCGGCCAGGAGCCCGAGCGCGATCAGGCTCAGGGCCAGCGACATCCCGCCGTAGGTGGTCATCGTGTTGATGACCCACCAAATCGTCGCCAGATAGAAGCTGAGCCCAGACAGGAAGCCAAGACCCGCCGCCCGCCGCGGTGGCACCTCGCCGATGGCGACCAGCAGGGGCACGAGGCCGACAAAGGCNAACAGCCCCACATCCCAGGGTGGAAACGCAGCGGCACAAAGGAGACCGCTCGACACCGCCAGGAGGCCTCTCGGGCTGCGCTGCCATCGCACGCGCGCAGGTCCGGTTGTCTCGGTCACATCCAACCCAGCCATCGCAGCGCGTACAATGTGGGCCCCGCAAAGAAGAGGCTATCCAGGCGGTCCAGGACGCCGCCGTGGCCGGGAATGAGGCGTCCGCTATCCTTCACGCCGGCGGCGCGTTTGATCGCGGATTCCGCCAGGTCCCCCAGCATGCCAACCGCCGCCAGCACACCGCCGACCCAGATCGCCGTCCCCACGGGCACCCCGGGCCAGATCCAATGCTGGCCCACAACCGCAACCAACAACGGAGCGGCGATGCCGCCCAGCGCGCCCTCCACGGTCTTCTTGGGGCTGATCTTTGGGGCCAGGGGGCGTCGCCCGAGCCGCGATCCCACATAGTACGCCCCGATATCTCCGGCCCAGGTCGTGCACGTCAAGAAATAGATCAACTGACGGCCATCCTCCTGATTTCGCAACAACGCCCCGTACGTGAAGAGACCGCCGACAAACGCCACGCCGAGAACCGTCCAGGCGGCGTGGATCACTCCAGTCCGAAGCTCTTCCCCAGTCACCAGGACTCGGACCAGCATGGCGCCAGCAACCAGGGGCGTGATGATCGTCGGCGGCAGCCCCCACACCATGAGCCATTGCCATGTGAGCGCCCCGGCCACGGTGAGGAGCGCCATCCCCGCGTTCCCACCGNCGGGACAGAGCCACGCGAACTCCCAGGCACACAGCAGGATGGCCACCGAGATGAGCAGGTGGAGGTGAGACGGCGAGCCAAACTGGACGACAAGGAGGAACGGAAGGACGAGGGCCAGCGCGCTTACCACCCGCAGACGGTGCATGATCGGCTCGTCCCCCGGATGCGGCCCGTTGGACTAGCAGGCTGCTGAAAA
>JGI20214J51650_10002868_pt1 | contig 10828 bp, 12 predicted proteins | sample WetSurMetagenome_FD_51650 | JGI IMG/M metagenome (IMG submission 51650)
CACTAACAATCTTGGATTGCCAGGCAACTATACAACAACACTTGAAACCATGAAAGCACTAGAAAGTGTGCCTTACAACGGCAAACCAGTTGGGCATATAACGCACTTGCAATTTGCCAGTTTCGCAGGTGACAGCTGGACCCACTTTAATACAGCATCAGAAGAAATTTCAAGTTATATCAACGCCCACAATCACATGACCTTTGACATGGGACAAGTCATATTCACTGATACAACAACTATGACCGCCGACGGACCATTCGAATTTTCACTTTACGAATTGGGCGGCCACAACAAATGGGTTAACAGCGACATTGAAACCGAAACCAGCGGCGGAATCATACCTTTCCATTACAAGAAAAACAGCCCGGTAAACGCTTTGCAGTGGTCTATTGGTTTAGAGTTGGCTTTGCTCATTAAGGATCCTTGGAAGATGTTTCTATCAACTGATCACCCCAACGGCGGACCCTTCTTCGCTTATCCGCGAGTTCTCGCTTGGTTATACAGTAAGAAAGCCCGTGAAGCAACACTTAAGCACTGTAACAAGAGAGCCCAGAAAAAGAGTTTGCTCCCAACAATAGATCGTGAAATGACACTCTATGAAATCGCAATTATGACTCGTGCTGGACAGGCAAAAGCTTTGGGGCTTCATAACAAAGGTCAACTTGGCGTCGGCGCGGATGCAGANGTTGCNATTTACAACATTAATCCTGAAAAACTTGACATAGCCCAAGAATTCAAGATGGCGCGTAAAGCCTTNAAACACTCGGCATACACTGTCAAAGACGGCAAAATTGTTGTTAAAGACGGNGAAGTAGTAGATAACACAACTCCTGGCAGAACCATGTGGCTTGATGTCCAAACAAAAAACCCCTGCGTAGTAGACGAAGAAATGAAACGCAAGTTCCGACAATACTGGACAGTCGAATATGATAATTACCCAGTGTTTGATCATTATCTGAGGGATCCAGAAAAACTAACCGTAAAGGCAAGTGTATAAAATGATTATTCTGATTCCCAAGAAGAAATTTGAAGTACCTGTTCAAGCCGCATGCATCAGCCCAGATGTTTTTTGGGGCAAAGGTACAGGTGAAATAGCAAACATGCCGGTTACCGAAGGAAACCGCAACCTAAAACTTGGAGACCTCTTCGAAATCCAAGAAGACAACTTTGAAACACCATATATTACTATAAACGGCGACGCAGGAAAAGTTAAACGAATCGGCCAAGCTATGACGAAGGGCGAAATTCTTGTCAACGGCGATTGCGGCATGCATACAGGCGAAAAAATGGCAGGCGGCAAAATCACAATTAACGGCAACATAGGCGGATGGTCAGGCAACGACATGAAAGGTGGCTCAATTGACGTTCATGGAGACGCAGGCGACTACTTAGCCTCACCGTACCGTGGGACTAGCACTGGCATGAAAGGCGGCGTAATAACCGTTGACGGAAAAGTCGGCAGCGACGTAGGCTGCTACTTGCACGGCGGCATCCTCAAAATCAAAGGCGGCGCAGGCAGATTCCTAGGGTACCACATGAGCGACGGCACAATCCTCTGCGACATCCAAAGCGACACTCGAGCGGGTGCATGCATGACCGGCGGAAAAATCGTCATTACAGGCACAATAGAAGAAGTCATGCCCACCTTCACCATAGACAGCATTAAACCCAAAGTAAAAATCGACGACACACAAAGCGTCGCAGGACCATTCTACGTATTCCAAGGCGACCTATCAGAACACGGCAAAGGCAAACTCTTCGTCAATAAAGCCAATAACCCGCATCTAAAATCATACGAAAAATACTTATAAGTTCATTTTTCTTTTTGGCAAACTCAGATTGAGAACACCTTATGACTTCCATTTTTACACTTGAATTCCACTGTGGATAGTATGCCCATCGCCGATTCAATGTGTTCTACGCAGACATGTCTTTCTTAATAAAAGACTTCAAAAAAGCGACGTATTGCCACGTGGACAGACAGAGAGAGACGGAGGAGGGAGGGTCCCCCCCCATTAGGAGAAGAGCTGTGGTTTTGTGTGGCATTGATAAGCTTGTTTCAGATTGTTTTTTTATTTCAAAAGTTAATTCAGTTGCAACAGTCATCGCAAAATATCCTAAAATATTCTAAAATATCGCAATTCATCGCGAGAATAGAAAATAAAGACTATTGGTTTACGTTTTATGCTTGTTGCCTATTTGCAATGCTGGCTTAGTTGCAAATAGATAGGGAGGGAGAAGGTAGGTAGTTGCGGTGCTTTGTCTGTTTTAGACTGTTTTTTTTGATTTTGAGATTAGTAAGTTATTCGTTTAATTTTAAATTTAGTAGGAAAGAATACGGGTTTACAAAATTTATTTTAAACCATGATGGAGGAAGATAACCTCAGTGCTTGCAACTTGGATAAAGTTAAGTTTATCAAGCTTTTCGTTTAAAATTTAGTTTATGCTTTTCTTCTTAGACTTGGTTGCGGTTTTTTGCTGCCTTCTAAACAAGCAGTGCTACCGTCAAAGTTGCAGATGAATTAACGCTTTGAGCTAAATCAACAGGCAAGATAAGAAGTCTGCAAACAGACTATGTAAATCCTGAAGTGGAATTTAGTATAAAGCAGTTCTCGCTGCTATTCCAAACAAATATTTCGCTATTTGCTGTACTAATGTAAAGAGGTTTTTCATATCCTTTGGATTCCAAAGAAGTTGAGAATAGGAAGCCAGTTACATTTTCATCTATTCTAAAAAAAACAGGCTTTTTATCACTATCCCGTGGTGAGCCCGATTCTGAAAGAGAGAATAGAACTTTCACTGTCTTATTATTCAATTGAATATAATCCTGACCACTTGAAGTTGGAAAAGAAGCGTTTTGGGCTTTGAGAATAACATAGAAGGCAACAGCCTTATTACCCATATTTTGGCTATAAAGAGAAATTGTATTATTCTCGCCAAGATAAGCTCTTGTGGAGCCATTAGCGTCTAATCCGAAATTCACAATTGCTTGTTTGTAGACATCATTTATTTGGGAAAATAGTAGAACTATGAGAAGTGTGAATATGCAATAAACTAATAGGTTTCTCCTTTTGCGATACTTTCTCAAAGAAGGGAAGGCTAACAATAAGATAACAAAAACAATTGCAACGACTATTATCCCTGTGAAATATGGAATTGACAAGGATGAAGGTACGGCAAACGCAAGCGGTATGGGCAACGTACCAAACGTCATATGTCAGTCTCCCTTGACTATTATCTTGACGGTTTTTCGATGCCTAAGTACCAAAGCAACAGAGAAAACGGATAGAAACAAAGTCAGAATTACCAACCAAGACAACTCTGGAACGGATGGAGTTGGGGTTAGGCGCTGTGTTGGGGTTGTCTCTTCCGTTACAGAAGGCGTTTGTGTTAATGTTGATGTGGTTGAATTTATCGTAAAGTAAAAGAATTTCTGCAATGTGTTGTTAAGATATTTAGTCTGTCCTTGAAGGCTTATTGCATGAGTTCCGTCCGAAAGCCCTGATAACGAATTCTCGCCAACCCAGAGAACATAAGGGTCACCGTTAAATGGGTTTTGAGAATCATTAACCTTAGGAGTGATTGTACNNTTGTTTTGTAAAACAATTGCCATGCTTGGNTGATTGTCAATGCTGAAGTTAAGCCAATCAACGTCTTCTGTANAGAAACTGCCGTTAATAACAATTGTAGGAATAGCAAACACTCTGACTTCCACTTTCAGAGCTATATCATGGACATTTATAATTGGGCTTGGGGATGCAACTGACAGAACAGGGAGCGGGGGAGGATAAGGTTCTGGATTAGCCTCCACTATCTCCATGCAAGATAGAACTAGAAGAACAAAAACCAGCAATGCAAAAGTTCTTTTCATCACTAAGTGGTCACTAACACTTTGTTTAATAGTTTTCTCATCAAACAATCTTGACTGGGTTTAGTCAAACTTTCTTGACCAATAATTGGACCGTTTTGATATTTTCTTTTGGAATATCAGGTTAAAATCTTCTTTATCAAAAGATATTTTACTAGCTTCACAAATGAAAATTCATGGAAAAGAAAATAATAGAATTGTCTTGCAAAACGCTTCTGGTTTCCGTTGACCAATATCCTTTAAACTTCTTAATTTTTTCAAATCAATTGATTTCGTGGATACATGTTTAATGGAAAGAATTGATGCACTACATCCGGCTGAATACGTATTTTTTCAACCAATATCTGAAACTTGCTAATTTAAACCATAGTCTCAAAGAAAAGTTTGGTAAACTAAGTATTTTATTGTTTAGTCAGAGATATTTTTTGATTTAAATTAATCCGAATGCCTTATCAAGGGGTTGAGTTCAAAACACAATAATGTAAGAGGACAAAGTTATGCGGCAGGTTGACATGACACGGCTTGACTTAGCCACGGGCAAAATAGAAAAAACAAAAGACTGCGTCGCAGAAGAGGTTCCGCTTCAAATCTCGCTGAATAATGCTTACACATTTGTGATCTGGTGTTCACCCAGCCAGTTTAAAGAGTTGGCAGTGGGCTATTTGCTCGGAGAAGAGATTATAAAATCAGTTGACGAAATCCAATCTATGAGCTCCAATGACGTGGAGAGCAAATGCGAAATCTTGCTTAAGGCAACAATTGATTTAGACGAACGCATGAAAAACAGCCGACGAAGCACACGAATAATCCCCCTTATTAAAGCCAGCACTTCCCCGTACCAACATAACGAAAAAATCCCTGTCGTAAAATCAGCGCTGTCTATCAAAGCCCAAACAATACTTAACGCACTTGCCCAAATGAACGACCTAGCCAAAGGCTTCAAGAAAACAGGAGGATTACATGACAGCGGCATTTTCAAAGCAGACGGCAACATGGTTGCTTTCAGTGAAGACGTGGGCAGACACAACACAGTTGACAAAGCTATAGGTCAAGCATCCCTTGCCAAGATCGATTTTAGTCAATGCTTCATGATTATCACAGGTCGCGTGCCGGGCGACATGATTTACAAGGCAGCCAAAGTCGGTTTGCCCATCGTAGCGTCAGTGGCAGCTGTTCTTAACTCAGGCATATCTTCAGCTGAAAAAGCCAACATTGCCCTCGTTGGTTTTGTTCGCGGTAGTCGCATGAACATTTACACGGGACTTGAAAGAATAATTCCGTAGAATTCTATTTGATAAGACCTGACATTATGCGGATTGTCCTCGAATGTATATCTTGGCATATTAAGAAAGTTTTTATTGAAACAAATTAATTCGTTTTTATGGAGTTAAAATTTTGGATAAGAGGAATAGAGTGATAGGTTTTACAGATATCTTGGGTAAGATTAATGTTATTGTCTTGAAGGATGGGCAGGTTGAGATCCAAGAAACCGACCTCAGAAGACGCGGTTGCTGTTCAGATTAAAATTAGTTCATTAGTGTGCGAGCTCTATATTTACGTAAATTTCTTGGCTTAATATTGCATTTTCATCGAATGATAATTAGTTTCTTGATCTAACTTTCGAGGGGTAACGATGTGGGTGCCCAGTTTTTCCCATAGCCCAAGATTCACACCACGCTTTATCAGCCCAAGCACGATCAGCCAACAGCCGACAACGGTGCCCCTCATACATTTCCGCTTCCAAACGATAATTGTCAATGGCTTTCAGGAATGCTTCTTTGCCTTCAAAATCCGGTTCTATTTTCTTTTGAGCCTCAGCTTGCTGCTTAGACAATTTAAGTAATGCTTCGCCCTGGTTCTCTGCGCTGACAGCTGCCCAGAAAAAAGCTTTCGAAGATTCAAAGTTCCCCGTGCAGGTGGAAAAAGTGTTTTGGGCTTCGATGAACTTTTCTTTCTCAAGCATTGTGGCTGCTTTTGATAGGAGGCGCAAGTCAGAAATTGATGGGGCTCCTGGGTTCAGCTTGATGTTTTCTTTGATGGAGCCATGAGAGCGGCGTGTTTTCAGCGTTAGGAGGTCTTCTCTCGAGTTGATGTTGACGAAGCTTTTGAGGTTGGGGTCAAGTGTTTTTATATGGTTTACTGGAGAAACAAGCAGTAGTTCCGAGGCGCCCCGTGGGATATCATCGGAGCGAGGCCTCTTAAGTTTGCATAGTGCGTCCGCAATTTCCATTGAGCTTCGCCTTTCAAGCACCATTAGTAAAGTTTCAAGCCTGCCGTCAGGCCACATTGGAACAGCTACGTCGAAACCTGTCACTTCCTCAAACAGGTACCCAGCGACAGCAGGCTTCAGAAAAGGCATATCACAAGGCACCGTCAAACAATAATCGGCTTGAACTGCTTTGAGTCCAGAAATAATTGCAACGTTGGGTCCACTAATACCGCTGATCTGCTCATCAACAACAATCTTGACACTTGTTATAGCTTGGTTCTTAATGATTTGAGCATATTTCTCCTTCCTTTGAAGGTCGTTGACGCAAACCACAACTTCATCAACAATGCCTTGAACATTTTCGATAGCGTGAACCAAAAGGGGTTTTCCAGCGAGTTCAACCAGCGCTTTGTCTTGCCAAACTTTGTCTATGGATTGGAACCTGCGGGCTCTTCCTCCGGCCAAAATAAGTGCAGCCCGTTTAACCATACTTTTTTTCCTCAGTTAACGGTTTTTTCAGCTTTACGCTGCTTAAGTTGTTCTTTGACAAGATCGACGAGTTTTTGCCCGTTTTCTGGAATTTTAATTATAGGTATATTCTTGTACGCTGCACCGCTTGATTTTTCGGCTACAACACCAGCAACTGCCAAAATCGGCGGAACTGTACCCTCCAACGTTTGCTTCAGGCCATCTTTGTCTTTGGCAGTTACTATTTTTGGCACATCTTGTCTTTTAGCTATTAAACTATGAAACCCTTCAATGAAAACAATATCCAGATTCTCTGCTTCAAGAAGCGCCATGATGTTGTCTAAGTCTTTAAGTGCCATCTCGGTTTTTCGTATGATATCTATTTCTTCTGGCGAAATGGCAACGATTACTTTGGCGCCTGCTTTGGCATATCGCCAAGTGTTGGTGCCCTCTTTATCCATTGTAAAACCCTTATGGTGAACATGTTTAATCGAGCCTATTTTGTAACCTTCAGCTGAAAGCTTAGATACAAGGTACTCTAACGTGATTGTTTTCCCTGAACCGCTCACACCTACAGCAGCAACGACTAAAACCATATTGGTTATGCGCCCCTTTGAAAATCAAACGGTTTGGCATTAATAAATTGCTTCTTATCTTCTGTATTAAATTATATATGCCTCATCAACCGCTAGATGCCTATTGGTGTACCTTTGGTAAAACTTATAGCTGTGGTGGGTGGGAAACATTCGGGTAAAACTACCGTAATAGAGCATCTTATCAATGAACTTAAAAGCCGCAAATATCATGTGGGCGCTTTTAAAGAAATGGTTAGGATTCCAACCCTGGATACCCCAGCTACTGAAACTGATAGATATGCTGTTGCAGGCGCAGAAGTTATAGTAGCAGTTCCAACGCTTGAAACGGTAGTTTTCATCAAAAAACGCCTTAGCTTAAAAGAAATTTTGCCCTTTGCTAAAGGATTAGATTACGTGCTTCTTGAGGGTTTTGAACATGAGCTGGCAATTCCTAAGATAATTGTGGCAAAAACCACGGAGGAAGCGTCAAGATATCTTGGCGACTCAGTAATTGCAGTTTCAGGAGTAATCTTGGATTCAGATGTAGAAACTAAGAAGGCTAAAACGCTTGGGCTTCCAATGTTTAATATCTTAACGCAAGGCAAAGAGTTAACTGATTTAGTTGAACAGAAAGCCTTACAATCTAGCTGACTTGGATAGCGGCTACGCCTCTAACCCATCTTTGAGCATACTGGTCACTGCCTATAACCAGTCGAAGAGGTCCTTCTCCATCATCTTTTAGTTGTGTCAATGAGGCACCGTTCTTTTGGTAGGCTATTATTGTGTTTGAGTTTAAGGCATCTTTGATTGATATGGTTGTTCCGTAACCATCAGAGGCTTGAATGTAGACTGAAGTGGCATTTGCNGAAACTCTTGCTTCTTCAAGCAGCGTTTTTANCGTAACGCCTGTGTAGTTGAAGACTCCGTTATCTGAAAGGCGGCTGCTAGATGACAAAGTGACTTGAATAGTTGTTCGCGTGTACGTTTGAAGTTGGCTAAAAGTGATATTTAAGGGATTGTTTACTTGACCAGTAATTAGAATTGTTCCTGTTTGGACTACCTCTGGGCGGGTGTAGAAGTAGAGTGGAACCGCAGCCACAACTAAAAATAAGAATGTGACAAGCGTGATTTTTGTCGTTTTCTTCATTTTATCGTCTCTATGAAACCGTTACCTGTGTCACCCATCTTACCCAATATTGACCCCACCTAAAGTCTTCATTTGGCACAATTAGGCGGTATGGTTGACCGTTAACAGGTGATAAATATCGCCCGTTCTCTTGGATTCCAATAAGGATTCCCAAGCTTTGCACTTGTGTAACTGTGTAGTCTCTGCTGTAACCGTCAACTGCAGTTACCGTGACTTTACTGGCGCTTGCTGGTATACCGCCTGCTTGAAGAATACTCCATAAACTGACACCTGTCCAGTTGGATGTTCTCTGAGGTTCACCGCCAGGAGCGAAAGCAGCTGTTACAGTTTTGACTTCAAACTGAGTTAAGTTACTGCTAGTTAATGTTACGGGCAAGTTTGTTCCATTGATGGTTATGGTCCATGGTCGCAGATTGATTTGTTGAATACTCTTAATGTTGAATGATGATGCAAAACTTGGAGTGATTAACTTGAATGGTCCTTCGGAAATGTCTGTTATCCATTTGCCATTCTTTGCAATCGCGACGATTACTTCGCTGCCAGGATACTGTGTACTGTTGTAGACTTGGTAGAAATTGATGGTTTTATTGTAGTTATCTGATCCAACTATTGTAATTGCACCTGTATCCCATGACCCGCCTGCCTTGTTGAGTAATGTAAGAAGTGTTACGCCTACGTAGTTAGCGGTTTCTCCTTTAATTATGCTAGTCACGTTTGTCAGGGGCATTTGCGATATATCTCTCACGGTTAACGTTTTTTGTTTTAAGACGTCTCCTGTGATTGTGATTTGCGCTTGTGGTGGTTGACCTGAAGGCAGAAGACTAGATCCTTTTGCAGGAAACTGAATTATGTAGTAGGTTGATGCTAGCGCAATTAATACCACAATGATTGCCATCACGGAGAGCATAATTTTCTTATTTTTGTTCAAATCCTATTTTTCCTCCTAAACCGATTTTTCCTATTCTCACAAGAAGCATATTTGCAATGAATCCGCCAATACATCCGCTTATCGCTGCAACTACAGCTAAGAATGATAACACGCCCAACGGTAACCAGAGAACTAGATAGCCAACAAGAATGGTTCCGACAACGTTGGCAATTGCGGCGGCTGCGACGCAGCATGAGGCACAGCAGGCTTTATGCCTTGATAATAGGAAGAATGCGTCTATAGCTAAGCCTGGCGCTAGATAGATGACAAAGGATAGAAGCCCAAAGTTGCCAAATGGTAAAAGCAAACTTGTGAACGCTTGTATCACTGAGGTCATTGATGCGGCACCGAGTTTTCGCACGAACCCGTATGCAATGACGGGCCACATCATGTATATTCCGCCTGCTACAGCGCCCGTTGGAACATAAAGTGGCCCAGTTATGGCAGCGACTATAGGGTGGGTTATGTTTTTAGTTGCTAAACCTAGGCTAGCAAGTAGCGCCATTAGCACCAAGTCAGTGGTGGCTATTTTTAGTATGCTTATGTTGGTGTGTTGGATTTTTTGGGTCATATTCACCGATATTATCAACTTGTAATATCGCTCAAAATAAATCTTGTGCTTCAGCAAAAAACGAACTCTACATTATTCAGATAATTTTTTCAAAACATCATCAAGCTGAACTTGAGCTTTTCTGTACTTCATGGCAAGCTCTCTCCCAAAATCAGTTACCTGAGAAGACCCGCCACCCTTAGCGCCGCCACGAACCCGGGTGACAAGCAATTTGCCAAGCCGCTCCTCAGCCAAAGTTATCCTGTGCAAAGCATACCTGTACGACATGCACAAATGGGTGGAAGCTTCCAACATGGAATGACGCTTATCAATTTCTTCCAAGAGTTCAGCTAAACCATCGCCAAATACAGACTCGCCATTTTCATTAATCATCCAAAGCTTAACAGCGTAACTTAAAGCGCACAATCTTACCCACCTGTATTATACTTAGAGAATTAAAAGCAATTAAGGTTAGCGATACTGATATTTACGCTTCGATAACTTTTGCGTCTTTCAAAACATTAACGTTGCCGCTGCCTTTTGTTACAAAGCCCACTTCGAAATGGCGCACTTTGCGTTTATCCAACTCGTCTAACAAGTTATCAGCGTCTTTCTTAGAGACAGCAATGAGCATTCCACCCGCAGTCTCCTTCGCTTCGCCTTGCAGCAATGGATAACCGAAAATTTCCGTCAACGCTGGGGTACCACGAATCACCGCTAACTGGTCAACTACAATGTCTACTTTGCTCAGCATCGCCATATTGGCAGCGTGACCCTTCAAACCAAAACCCGTCACGTCAGTAGCTGCGTGGACTGGAACCTTTTGCATGGCTTCTGCAACGGGTTTGTTGGAGCTTATCATTCCTTGGATAGCCTCGTTTATTGCTGTTTCAATTAAGTCCTCTGGGAGGTCTTTTAGGAGTTCTTGCCCGTCAGGCTCCTTTCGCAATCTGTACGCAGCCATTGCAGGCGCAATCCCAAGAGGCTTGGTCAAAAACAAGTAGTCTCCAACCTGCGCACCCTTTGTGTAAACGATTTTTTCTGGGTCACCAACGCCTGTTGCTGCGCCGCCAATAATAG
>JGI20214J51650_10002869_pt1 | contig 10826 bp, 12 predicted proteins | sample WetSurMetagenome_FD_51650 | JGI IMG/M metagenome (IMG submission 51650)
CATACCAGGCTTGGCTACCTCAACAGAGGAATCTCGCATCTTACTACAGACACTCGCAGCAGGAAACCCGCTGCTCCATGAATGGTGCTTTATAATATGGTCAGGTGCGGGTAATAAGTGTTGCGGGAAAAAAGGATCCGGCCTGTCTTGCATTCAATCACACCCTTTTATGGATCTACAGGTTCGGGCGCTTGCTATACTTAGTATCTAAGTTGGTTTACATTTACAGCATATTTCAAGAATTGCTGTTCTTGTTCTCGATTCGCCGCGGGGGTACCTCACCGTGGGCGGCGGCTTTCATCGCAGGATCGTATTCCGGATCAGTGAACCCGTAAGGGAACCATCGAAACACAGGGTCCATCTCTCCGGGAATCTGCCTTCAGGATTGATCCCAGGCAATATCGTGGAAAAAATGTCTTTTCTGTTTCTTTCAGCTTACAGTCACGATAGCTCTAACAGGGATGAAGGGATGAGAAGTGCGATTAACACACAAATTATGCTTTGCACGGGGCCGGGTTGAGGAGGATCGAGGGCCGGAAGATATTCATCCTCCCGTTAGTATCGCCCAGGAGATGGTATTCCCAGGAGTCACACCGGGGCCGGAAAAAAAGATTCGCCGCCATCCACTACAACGCATTCACGAGGGACCTTCGGGTCACGATCCCGGTCAGCTTCCCGTTATCCATAACCGGGACTGCGCTGATGTTCTTCTTCAGCATTAATGCAACAACATCATCGATCTTCGCTGTCTTGCTGACAGAGACAAGCGGGGAACTCATGATATCCTTGACAAGGAGTGTCCGGATGCGGTGGTCCTGGTGGTTATCATCCACCGATTTCCGGAAATTGCGCATGGCAATGGCTACATCGGTCTCTGTGACGATGCCGGCAAACTTATCCTGCTCCGACACGACAAAGCGGGTGATTTTATCATCGAGCATCCGGCGCCTGAGGTGGACGACGCGCTCCTCTGCTTCTATCGTGACTACTTTCTCAATGGCATTTTCGATCCCTCCATCCTGGGGGAACTTCTTGAGGAGATCAATAGCACTCACCTGCCCGATGAGCTTGTGATCCCCGTCATATACAACCACCAGCTTATAGCGCTGGAGCAGAGGGATCAGGACATTGATGTTCTCATCCGGGTAGACACTGGTGAAGTCTTCTTCAACGACACTGGCTACATGGATTGCCGTTGGCGCGAGATCCGCGTTCTGTTTGCTTCCCAGTTTCGCGGCAATTGCCTGGCGCGATACTGTACCTACGACTGAACTGTTATTGACCGCAATGAGCGGGTCGATGCCTGCTTCAAGCATCTTATCGAGTGCTTCAGTAATTTTTGCCGATTTGGCGATGGTCATCGGTTTTGTCATTACATCTTTGATAAAAACTGTNTTTGTCATTTCGCCACTTCCTTGATGATATCATCCTGTTTCAGGATGCCGGAAATTGTACCATTTTCCATGACAACAAGGCTGTTGACACGGTGATTTTCCATCAGTGCTATGGCTTCGGGTATCGTTTCTTGCGGGGAGATCGTGATGACAGGGCTCGTCATCACATCTCCGGCAGTAACGGATGAGACCGCCATCAACATCGGCCCCCGGGTCCCCTCAGCCGGTTCACGTCTTCTTATCGTCACATCTTTTCCTATTATACCAGCTATCTTCGGATCATCTTCGAAGAATGCAAGGTTGGTCTCGGTGATGATGCCGGCAGGAGTTCCCTCATCTGCAGTCACAAGCACCTTGTCATTACGTTCCCGCATCATCCTTATCACGTGGTTCAGCGAGTGGTTGTGGTTGACCACTGGCAGATCTTCCATCAGGTCCTTTACCGCTATACGGATATCACGGACAAGGGCTGATCTCATCAGATCGGTCTTGGTTACGATCCCGGCAATAACCCCTTCATCCAGGACCGGAACGCTGCTGATTGCATTGTTGACAAATATACGCGCAATGTTTCTGACCCCGGTATCGGGTTGAACCACGACAGGATATTCTGTCATGAGGGCTCCCACCGGGATCCGATCCAGGGGTCGGCGGCGCCATGCCGGCTCACCTTTTCGCAGGCGGTATGCGATGTCCTTTTTCGTCAGGATGCCCACAAGATTCCCCCCATCTATGACGGGCATGCGGGAGATCTTGTGCCTGACCATCAGGTTACGGGCATGGGCTACGGTCGCATCCGGCGCCACGATGAAGACCGGGCTCGTCATAATGTCACGTGCAAACATTGCAGTCACCCCTTCGCAAACGCCCTGACCAGATCGAACTCAGTTACCAGCCCGATCAGGCGCGAATCCTCAATAACCGGCAGCGCCCCGATATTCTTCCCGAGCATCTCCCGGGCTGCCTCGTTGATGCAGGTATCCGGTGTTGTCGTGAACAGGTCACCAGCTACGAGAGTCCGAACGGGAAGCCCCATCACATCCGCAACATTTCCCGTCGTGACGCGGGAAAAGACCTCCCGGCTCCCCAGATACCGCATAATATCGGTGGCGGTAATGATACCATAGAGGACATCATCGCTTACGACGGGAAGGCGGCGGAACCTGTACTTCGTCATGTCATGGGTTACCGAAGAGATCGGACAGTCCGGTGCCGTGACCCGCAGCGAAGAGCTCATTACGTCTTCCACATTGATCGTCCGGTGCTCTGCGGCAAGGACCCTGAGCACGTCCCGCTCCGTTACGATGCCGGTGAGCACGCCGTCATCGTCAATAATGGGCAGGCCGCCAATCTTCTTGCCGGTGATAATGTCAACTGCATCACTGATCCGGGCAGTATAGGGGAGTGTCGTCAGCTGCTGCGTCATGATGGTGCGTACACTCTCGTTTACTGCGCCCAGAAGGTTTCCGTTGTGCCGTACCCTGACAAGCTGGTACTTGTCCCCCCCGCCCATGAGATTGATGACATCGCCGGACGTCACGATCCCCCGCAGTTTCCTGGTCCCCGCATCGGTGACAGGAAGGCGGCGGAACCCGCATTTCGTCATCTGTTCCACCGCCCCCATGATACTCTGCGTTGGCGGAACAGAGATTACCCCCCGGGTTGCAATCGCCATAATCTCACCTTCCTGCTCTGCGATGTGGGACTTGAACTCGACCGGTCCACGGTCCAGTTTTCCCTGCATCTTCAGGAGACGGTCCCCCTGTTTAACGCCCCGGTCATTCTGGTGCAACATTTCACCTCTTTCGTGCCTGTATTCTCCGGAGAGGTCGTTGGAGAAACAACTCTCCGCATCTCTTTTCTGTTACGGCCAGGTTCAGTNCGTGTCACACGAGCGCGGCAAGGATGTCATGCCGGTCGATGATCCCCATCAGGGAATCTCCTTCCATCACCGGCAGCCGGCTGACATCATGCCTGACGAGCAGTTCCGCCGCAGTGCTGACAGGTTCCCCAGGAGCTATCGTCACTACATCGGTTGTCATGACTTTCTCTATCGTCGTATGGGCATGTTCAGCGATGACCGATCTCACACTCCGTGTACTGATGAGGTCACGCCGGGAGATGATCCCTGCGAGACGCCTCTTCCTCATTACCGGGAACGCTGAGAACCCGCTCTCCATAATCAGGGTATAAATTTTCTGGAGTTCATCTGCCGGTGTTGCCGTCATCACCTTCCGGGACATTCGGGAGGCCACAGTCCCGTGCATTTCATTTCTCGAGATGAGAACCGGGAATATGTCCGCGAGAAGGAGGCCACCGCGGAGACGGGGTTTCGGGCTGACAAGGGCCACACTGTCTGTTCGGAACGTTCTCATCGCCCTGGCTGCGTCCTCGATCGAATCTTCCGGCAGTACACTCGGCGCGTCCCGGACGAACCCGTCTACGGTGACGTTCGATTTCGTTGCCGTCACCCGTAGGCCGTCGGTTATGTCGATGTACCCGAGCAGATTCTTCTTTTCATCGACAACATAGACTTCCCGGAAGCGGTCATCTCTCAGGATCTGCCGTGCCTTTGTAATCTGGTCGCCCGGTTTCAGCACAGGGATCTCAAGGATGAAATCCTGTGCTGTTTTCATGTGATGGTATCCTCCTCACGACAGCGGGGACAGAGCATAATGCCGTCAGTCCGCTTGAGATCATCAGACATCTGGCTGCAGCGGCTGCACATGCCCGGATCGACCGTGTCTTCGCGGTTGATCTCGATAAGATCCATAAGAAGATTGTTCTGCTCGTTGGAAATGGCAAGGAGGTCCCTGACGGTTACGATGCCGATGACCTTATGGTGCTCATCGACAATCGGGAGTCTCCTTACCTTGTGTTTCACCATCATCTGGGCTGCGTCGCCTACAGTCTTGTCCGCACTCACCGTAATGAGTGGCGTACTCATGATATCGTTCACATGCACAGTACTAGGTTTGAGATCGAGTGCAACGACTTTACAGGCTATGTCCTCCTCGGTAACAATCCCGATGGGCTTGTTGTGCTCGAGGATGATGACGCTGCCAACCTCGTCATGACACATGGCTTTCGCCGCTTTGGCGATGGTCGCCTCGATGCCGATGGTGGTCAGCTTGCGTTTCATCACATCCCGTAAAGGGACACGGGTCTCAAACCGGATTGCGTTGGATGTCTTTTTCATGAGTCACCTCCTTGAAGTGCTGTTCTGATGATTTACAATTAGCATACTCCCTTTCCCTTGTATAAATACAATGTGGCCATGGCAAGGGCCGGCCATTACCGGGCAGGAAAAAATACGGTTGAATCTCACCTCTCATCCGTGCGCAGCAGGACTTCGGAGGGCCGGATACAAGAAGCATAATAAAGAGCGTATTCTATACACTACTAACGAACTATGGTGACGTTCTTGTACCGTTGTGCAGCATGCAGCCAGCGAGGTGGAGAGTGAAGATAGTTTACCAGACTTACGGGAAGGTCAGGAAGAAATTTTCCAGCTTCCTCGGTAAATTTTTCAGGAAAAAACGGACCCGGATCGGTATCTACGGCCCGCCGAATGCCGGAAAAACCACCCTCGCAAACCGGATAGCACGTGACTGGACCGGGGATGCTGTCGGACCTGTCAGCGAAATACCGCACGAGACCCGCCGGGCACGAAAGAAGGAAGATATCATCATCTCCGGAGCAAACGGGAGCACGGTTACCATCGACATTGTCGATACTCCCGGCGTCACCACCAAAATCGACTACCATGAGTTTCTCGAGTTCGGGATGGAAAAGGATGAAGCAATCATCCGTGCACGGGAAGCTACCGAAGGTGTTGCCGAGGCTATGCACTGGCTCCGCGAGGACATTGACGGCGTNATCTACATGCTCGACTCGACCCTCGACCCCTTCATGCAGGTCAATATCATGATGATCGGGATCATCGAGGCCCGTAACCTGCCTGTCATCATCGTTGCCAACAAGATCGATCTCGCTGATGCAGCACCGGGCCGTATCCGCAGCGCGTTCCCCCAGCACCCGGTCGTCGCCATCTCCGGACTCGAGGGCAGGAACGTGGAAGACCTCTACGAGACCATGCTCGAATACTTCGGGTGAGCCGGGATGCCGCACAAGTGTACGAAATGCGGAAGGGAATACAAGGACGGGTCTACAGAGATCCTGAAAGGATGCGCAAGCTGTGGCGGCAAGAAGTTCCTCTATGTCAAAGAGGACCAGTTGAACAAGGACGTCCTTGAAGAGAAATCCATCCAGGAGATCGCCGAAGAATCCAAAGAGGAAGTCCTTGAGGTCGTCCAGCCGAAGGTAAAGAAGCAGGTTGAGATGTACGACCGGGTAGAGACGATCCGCATCGTCGCACCGGGATCCTATGAGCTCAACCTCGAGAAGATGGCCCAGAGCGATGAGCGGATCGTCAGTGTAGGTAAGGAAGGGAGTTATATCATCGACCTGATGTCAATGACCATGGACGAACCCCGGAAGAAACACCGGAAGAAATAAGCTTTTTTGAATCANTTTCTTCGTAAGTGTACTATTCTTTCCACCACTTGTGCCACCAGTCCCCCGGGGTGGCGGGACACAGTGGTATGGGCGGTATTACTTTTTCCCGGGTATTTGACGATATAACTTTCATTGTAGCGCAAAACCCGACGAGGCGTTTTAAGCGGGGGGTATCGCTGTGTATTGGAGAGAATATAGTGAGACTTGTGTAAATTATCAAAAATCTGTTAAAGATTGAATTCTTCACCGTGTCGCGAGCTCGTCCCGGATCCCGTCGTAGGGCACCGGCAGTCCGAGCCTTCGGAAGAACTCATCGGTGAAGATGACACCGTTGATGAGGGCCCATTCTGCACACCCGTGCCCCAGGCACTTGTCAGGAAAGAAAGGCTGGTTCTTCGCTGACAGCGGGTTCGTTGCGAACTTCTTTCTGAGGATCTTTTCAAATTTGTCAGCGGTGCTCTCCTCCCCCAGCCCGGGGATCCCGCTGTCCCGGATAACCACCCACTCCCGCTTGTAGTGCATAAGGTGGTTGCGGATCTCAGTCAGGACCCGGATATTTGCAAAAGCCTGGTCATTCTCGTCAAAGGGAGGCTTTCCGGCAATAGTCAGGATCTTTTGGTACTTGCTGATCATCGGCGCACGATCAAAGTTCTTCTCGTTATGCCACTTTTCGGCGATCAGCTGGAGAAGCACCTCATGTTCTTCGTCGGCAAAGAAATAGGCATCATCAGCAGCATCCGCATGTAGTTCGTTGACTGCCGACTCAAGGAATGCTACGGTGGAAAGGATCGAGTTGAGAATAAAAGCCTCGTGCCTGAGCCGGAGATCTGCCGGTATTTCACTCTGCCCGCGACACTCCTGCTCTATCGCAAACCCGAGGCGGCAGAGGATCGCCGCCGACTGGATATACCGGACCGAGAAGCAGTCCCGGAAGCGGATAGATGCGTCCTCCCCCGGCATTTCAAGAGGTATTTTGTCCATCTGATGTTATTTCGTTCTGCACGGAAGATAAAAAAAAGAGCGGGTATGATCTCACGCTACCTTCAGGATACTNTTGCCCATGCATGACCNGTCTGACTCAGGTCATGGGCAGCCTTTGCGTCAGCAAGCGGAAATACCTTTTCAATAACAACACTCACTTTGCCGGCATCCACTAAGGCTGCGATCTCCGCGAGACGTGCCCCTTTTGATACAAGCACGAACGACCGCCCGGAGTCCCCATGGGCGGCTGCAGCCTTCTCATCGGCTCCGACACTCGAGACCAGTACCCCGCCCTTCTTTATCACGCCCCAGGATTTTGCCTGGGTTTCACAACTGACAGTATCGAATACCACGTCGACACCTTTGACACTCGTGCTGAAATCCTCTTTCGTATGGTCGATGATCTCGTCTGCGCCGAGAGCCCTTACCATCNCAGCATTTCGGCCAGACGTCGTCCCGATCACCCGGGCACCGGCAGACTTCGCCAGCTGGACCGCAAAGGTCCCGAGTCCTCCGGATGCCCCGTGGATGAGGACCGTCTGGCCAGAATCATTGTCGGGAAGAAGTGAACAGAGAAGGACGCCGGGCGCAGTCGATCTCTGGCGAGTACGGCTTGATGTCGATGACCGGCGTCCCGTCGAATGCATCAAGGCCCCGAACTTCTAGAACCCCATCATGAACGCTGAGGAGATCGACCATACACAGTGAGACAGGGTTCGGTCGATCGGGCGAACGTATGGCAAAGACCCCTTTCTCACATTCTGNCCCCGGCGGGACAGCCCGGAGGACCGTGCGGTCGGCCCGGTCAAACCAGCAGAGAACCCAGAGATGCTTCCTTCCCTCGATCTGCCAGAGTGCCGGCTGGTACCGTTCTTCGATCACAATCTCCGAGATCGTGTCAGAGAACCGCCCCTGTCTCGGTGCATCTCCCTTTACCTTGTAAGAAGAACTTACGTAGCCGACGGGGTTGAGCTCAACGGGCGGAAGAGTCATACGTAAAGAGAGATGGGCGCGGGAATGTATTTAGGGTATCAGAGAAATTTCCTGATAAAAACCGTTTTAAGTATAATGAACGATTTAAATTAATAGTTAATTATAATACAGAAAACACGGAAAGGNGGCGAATTCTGGTGAACACGAAGACCATCAAAGCTCTCGATTCCCTCCTCTATGGGGTGCTTGTTGCAATTCTCGCCCTCTCGTTCCTGATGTTCGCCTTTGTCTTCATCATCAACTGGGAGGACTGGTTCTTCGGGACTAAACTGGCCGGACCCTTCGCGGGGGTATGGCTGTTTTCCAAGGCTGCCGTGGCATTTGCCCTGACGTTCCTGCTGGTACAATACCAGCGCTACCGTACCACAGTGACTGTCGCAGCCGTTGCGTATTTCTGCTTCCTGTTCCTCGATGCATCAGTCACTATCCGGCAGAACACCGCCGGGCAGCAACCCTTCTCTGCTTTTTACGCCATATTCCTCGTGATCCCCATTTTCCTGCTTATCCTTACCCGCGTTGACGGAATATCCGGCACCTTACAGGATGCTGATCAGGGGGATACTTCCGGAAAACTCGTGGCCGGGCCGGAAGGTAAGGGCGAACGAACAACCATCCATCCGCTCCCTCTGCTTCTCTGCGGGGTGGTCNTCCTGATGACAGGGTACATCATCGTCATTCCGTTTGGTATCGGCATGGCAATCGGACATATTCCGTTCCTTCACCAGTTGGCAGCTCCTCCACCTTTTGACACCCTCATTGTCAGGGTAGATAACGATGGGAAGACTGAGTGGACAACAATGATTCCCGGGTATTCCCTCGGGGTTATCGAGCTCGTTGACGCCCACGATGGATCATGCATCATCTACGGCACCTATTGGATCCAGCAACAGGGTGAGGCCCTACTCAGGGTTGTAAAGCTGGACCGTACCGGTAATGTCACCTGGGATATGCAACGAAGCAGGCAATTCGGTACCAGCCCTCAGGACATCGCAGAGATTGCCTGGGTTGAACCCGAAGGGGCTGGTGCGGCAGTATGGCTGACGAATGGCGGGAGTCTCCAGGTAGATGGGCAGGGGGCTGTGATCGTTGAGACAGCTGCATCTGACACCCTGTCACAACCGTCAACCGGGCGGCGGATGCCAGCAAGGTACTATACATCAGGGCTCCCGGCCACCACAGCGTCCATACGGATCTGGTCGGAAGAAGGACAGGGCCTCCTCTTCAGCGTTGAAGATCCCGTCTCACACTATGTGCTCCAGAGCATCTATTCGGTAAATCCGACAGCAGACGGGGGGTACCTGGTTTCCGCATCCATCAACTCCTGACACACCCCTCCGCAATGCTTATCATACCACCAGTCGATTGATGATAAGCACTTTTCATATTGTGCTGACAGATGTAAGTCCGACGTGCGACACCGCACTGCCAAAGAATGGCTTTGGGATTACAGGGAGTCAGTAAAATACTCGACTTTTCTGGACTTACGTTCTCGTCTTTAGGAGGTTTTAGTATGGCACGAATGCATGCCCGAAGAAGAGGCAAGTCATGCTCCGTCCGCCCCTACCGGAAACAGGCGCCTGCATGGTCCAATACGGACGCAAAGGCGATCGAGAAGATCATCCTGGATCTCCGCAAGGAAGGCGCATCGAGCGCGAAAATCGGATTGGTACTCCGGGACCGCTACGGCGTCCCCGACGTGAAACTCGCCATGGGCAAGAGGATCGGAGATATCCTGCGGGAGAACAAAGCCGCATCCGAGATCCCCGAAGATCTGCGCGACCTCATGATGAAGGCACTCGGGCTGCGCAAGCACCTGGGTGAGAACAAGAAAGATCTGCACAACAAGCGGCAGCTCCAGCTCGTCGAATCCAAGATTCGCCGGCTCGTGAAGTATTACACCGGAAGCAGGAAACTGCCAAAGGAGTTTGTCTACAAGCCGGAGAACGCGGAGATCCTGCTCTCCAGGTAATATCAGATACCAATCGTCCGATGCACCATGTCACTTGAGACCGCAGCAGAAAGCGTGGCCGGGCAGATCCGCCGGCAGGAGTTCATCGAGGTGTATGCACATCACGATGCGGACGGCATAGCCGCTGCCGGGATCCTCTGTCACGCGATGCTCCGGGCAGGCATCCGCTTCCGGCTGCGGGTCCGCCAGGAAGTCACCCTGGCTGACCTTACCGGCGACAATGCCTATCTGCTCTGCGATCTCGGGGCCGGCATGGAGAGCCTTCCGAAGAAAGTGATGGTTGTCGACCACCACCTGCCGTTATTCGACGGGGAGTTCCACGTGAACCCCCGCCATGCAGCGATCGATGGGGACCGTGAACTATCGGCCGCCGGCACGGCGTATATCGTAGCCCAGAAACTGGGAGACAACCGCGACCTTGCCGGGCTCGTCATTCCCGGCATCATCGGTGACGGGCAGCAGATGTCCGGCAAGAACCTCGAGATCTTCAACGATGCTATTGCCAACGGGGTCATCGTCCCGGACCGGGGACTCAAGCTTCCCGGCAGGGATATGCCCGAACGGTGGTACATCGCGATCAGCCCCTACCTTGACGGCGTCAGCGGCGAGGAGGGACGTATCGGGGACATCATCGAACAGTCGCATGACCAGGCCACAGGCCAGAACGCGAACAGGCTCGACGTCCTGCTCTCGCATGCCGTGCTCGAGGCGGCTCCCTCGACGACGGCTGACAGTCTGCTCGCGCTCTACGGGGATACATTCCATCTCCAGCGCGAAGTGATCGAGGATGCCCATGCCCTTACTGCGGTCATCGACGCCTGCGGTAAAGCAGGGTATGGCGACCTCGCGGCAACCCTCTGTATGCGTTCTTCCCGGTACCTGGACCGGGCCTGGGAGATTGCACGGCAACACCGCCTCAGGGTTATCGATGCTGTCAGGAACGTCAAAGCGGTTGAAGGCACGGCGGGGAT
>JGI20214J51650_10002870_pt1 | contig 10823 bp, 8 predicted proteins | sample WetSurMetagenome_FD_51650 | JGI IMG/M metagenome (IMG submission 51650)
TTCTGTTGGAGCATCAGCCACATGGCTCTCACAAAATCCTTGGCATGACCCCAGTCCCTTTTTGCATCCAGGTTTCCAAGATAGAGTTTGTTTTGGAGACCCAGTTTGATCCGGGCTACAGCCCTTGTGATCTTTCGGCTGACAAAGGTCTCCCCTCGNATGGGGGATTCATGGTTGAAGAGAATGCCGTTGCAGGCGAACATGTTGTAGGCTTCCCGGTAGTTCACGCAAATCCAGTACCCATAAAGTTTGGCCACCCCATAGGGGCTCCTGGGGTAAAAGGGGGTCTTTTCATTTTGCGGAACACTCTGAACCTTTCCGAAAAGTTCGCTCGTTGAGGCCTGGTAGAAGCGAACGTGATCTGTCATGTCCAGAATCCGGATGGCTTCGAGCAGCCGAAGCGTGCCGAGGGCGTCTGCATTCGCCGTGTACTCCGCGGTTTCAAAGGANACCATGACGTGGCTTTGCGCAGCCAGGTTGTAGATTTCATCGGGCTGCACTTCCTGGACGATGCGTATGAGGTTGGTGGCATCCGTTAGATCCCCATAGTGCATGAAGAAGCGCACGTTTTCCTCGTGCGGGTCCTGGTAGAGATGATCCACCCGGCCCGTGTTCAAAGAAGAGGACCTGCGCTTGATTCCGTGCACCTCGTAGCCCTTGCCCAGCAAAAACTCCGCCAGGTAAGCCCCATCCTGCCCCGTGACACCCGTGATCAACGCTTTTTTCATGCTCTCACCTCCTGGGGTCTCTTTCTCCTCAATCTCAAAAACAGATCTCCTAGCCCCACGGCCAGAAACACAATAAGAATGGGTTCGAACGGCAGTCGGTATTTCGTATATCCTACAGGCCCCGACACCATCAAGAAGTATCCGANGATGAGGACCAGAAAGAAGCNCTCCCAAGGCTTCCTTCGAAACAGATGGATCAAGCCCCAGACCTGGACGGCGCGGGACAGGACGAGCATGACCATGCTTCCCAAGACTGCCCACCCGAACCATCCCTTCATGCCCGTCACAAAGTTCCAGGCCCGTTCGAGGGTGGTCCTCCCTTCCGTGTAGAAGAAATGAGGGCGCTCGATGTTGAGAAGGTACGAGAAGTCAATGCTGGAGGGCGCGAAGAGATTCTTGGCCATGCCGAAAAACCAGGCCTTTGCGATCGCTGTCTTCGGTTCCTCCCTGAGATAATCCATCGCCATTTCGACCTGGAAGTCACTCACCTCAAAGGGGCTGGCGTTCTTCAGATCAAGATTCACTTTGGCCGCTTTCTCTTTGAACGCGTCGCTCGTTTGCCTCATGCCCTCGACGAACGGTACCCCTTTGGAATATTGCCACGTGAAAGGGACAATATACTGCAGCAAATGCTCGCCGGATTGGGCCGTGAGACTCCATCGGCCGTAGTGCGAGTAATTCCGCGCCACCCAGGGCGCCAAGCAGACAACGAACACGATTCCCACTGTGAGAGCTTTTCCCGCCGCCGGCATGAAACGGTCATGATGCTGGATCATTGAAGCGGCCGCAAGAAACGGCATCAAAATCAAGGGCAGGTACGTGATCACCGGACGAATCATAGCCGCAGCACCCAAAGCCAAGCCTAGCAGAACGCTCAGCATCCAGCTCGGCTCGCGCAGACATTTCATGAGACCGACAAGAAAGAACAAGAAAGCCAAAAGGAAAAGACTGTCGTTGAGGATAAAGTGTGAATACGTGATCATCCCCAGGTTGAAGCACGCCAGAAGGCCGCTCAGAAAACCGTTCCCCTCCCACAGTATCTCCCCAAGTTTGTACACCAGCACACAGCTGAACGAATCAACAAGGATCTGAATCAACGCAACAGCGAGAAGACTTCCTCCAAACACCCAAAGGATGGTTGCAAGGAAAGCAGGGTACCCTGGTGTGCGGTCGGCTGAAGGGACTTGAGGCGTTCCGGGATAGGCGAGGGTTCCATTTTTCAGAAGCCCCTGGCTGAGAGAAATGTACATTCTGGAATCCGGCTGCAGGATGACTTCAGGGTCATGGAGCACGTAACAAAACACGGCCCCTCTTATCGCAAGGGCCAACGAAAACACAATGACGGCGGCTCTAGGCAATCGCGACAGACTAGACCCTTTCTCTAGGACTGCAGGACCGAGTCATAGACGGCGGCAACCTTCCCTGCATTCCGAGTCCCGTCAAAGAGCTTGTTCGCCTTTTCCCTATTGGCATTTCCCATTTTCTCAACCACTTCCGGGTGCTCAAGAAGGAAGACGATTTTTTCAGCAATCTCTTTCGCGTCGAATTCAGGAAGCAAATAACCGTTGACGCCGTCTTCCACGAATTTGTCGTAACGGCCTATGGCGATCACCGGTTTTCCGAGAGCAATGGCTTCAATCACGTCGCGACCCCAAGGGTTGTACTCCCTTGAGGGCCGGATCAAGGCGTCGCACTCTTTCAGGACCTTCTCCGGGTCTTTTTGGTATCCTGCAAAAAGAAAATACTCCTCCAAGCCTTGCTTTCGGATTCTCTCTCTCATCGCGTGATCATAGGCGGGGTCATCCACTCTTCCACAGATAACGAAAACGATCCCTCGGCGGTTCATCTCCTTCAGGCACACGCCGATGTCCACAAGGCGATCGATGCCACGCCAATAGGAGATAGTCATTAGAGACACTATTTTGAAAGGCGTTCGCTTGAGGTCGACGCCACGCTTCCCCTGGTCCGGCTCAAGGATCTCTGCGATATTGTGGATTACGGAGTGTGGCGTTGACCGGAGTTTTCCCGACATCCTTTCCCACAGGTTCTTTTCGTTCTCGGTTATGAAAATGAGGTGATCCGCTGTCGAGACGGCGAGCGTGATCTGCATCCTTGCCCAGAGGTTCGGGGGCAACAGGGTTCGAACATGGTACACGATTTTGGCTCGGTACAGCAATCTGCAGCACAGGCCCAGAAAGAAGAGACTCTCGTGATTCAAATGGATGATAGCGATGTGGCTTTCGTTTATCCATTCCCCGAGCAGCTTCAATAGCCTCGGCAGATACACCAAGGTCGCGATGAATCGCAGGAGACTTCGCCAGTTCCCCTTTCTTATGGCCGTGGTTCTGGGAATCGGCTCAAACACCCACGCCTGGATCTTCTGGTCTTGGTAGACCTTCTCTGCGGGTCCTCTCTTTCCCAGCAACACATAGGGTTCGTAGCGTTTTCGATCCATTTTGTTAAGCAGGTGAAGCAAACTCCTCGAGGACCCTCCCCAACCTCCTTCTATGTCGACATACAACACGTTCATGGAGTTTTGGAGTTTTCCTGAGGTCCGTGCAGGAGGTCTGATGTGCCTCGTATCCCTAGGTTGAAAAGCGTGTCCAAGATGGAGAGATTAGGCACATAGGCTCCCCAGAGTTGCTCATAGATCGGCTGGCTGAAGGAGGTGTAGGCAAAGTCCAGACCGGCCTTGACGAATTTCTCAGGGTCCTGATAATTCGCTCCCCCGCGGCCTGAGAGATAGGAGGTAGCGCCCACCTTCTGAGCCAGGTCTATCAGGCGGTCGTCCCCTTTGCTTTGGATAGCAAACTCGGAGGATTTCCGGAAATCACAGTCGATGCCCAGTTCCTGGCNGATGTCCTTGATCGCACGGATATTGAATTCTGACAGGGAACCGGAATTCCCTTCGTTCAAGAGCGACTCCACCCAAGGAAAGACCGAACCGAAAAACCTTGCTTTCCCATACACGCTTCTCAGGGTCTTCAGGTGCTTCGCGGGCCATGTGTCATCGGCAAAACGCACCTCCGAGATCTTTTGCCCCAGTTTGATGTGCACCGGAATCGTGAGCCACAGGACGCCTTGAGACGTCTTTATCCTGTTTCTGTTTGTGAAACTGTTTTTACTGAATTCCGCGTCATCCAAGAAGATAAAAACATCCGTCTGCGCAATCTTATGGAAGTACCCCAGCCAAGGCATATAGTTGGGCTGGTGGATGGCCAGGCCTTTTTCTTGCCCTGTCACAACAGCCTTTCCTTTTTCTCCCGGACCTTCAGAAAAACTGTTTCGCCGTCTGAAAGAGGGTATTTGACGAAGGAATCTCCTCTGTCCGCTGATCCACTGATCACCTCCAAGATCTCGAGCTTTCTTCCCTCCCTCACCATGAAAGGCCTTGGCCATGGAGGACAGAGAGCCCTCATGAAATCCTGCACCTGTCGTCGTGACAGCCCCTCTTTCAGTTCACTGTCACCCTCTTTGCGCTGCGGCCAAACGCGGCCTCCCTCAAGGCTAGGGTAAACGGGCTTGAGGGTGCCGGCTTTGAAGCCCGGCCAGAAAGAACCGAACAATCGCACCCCTTCTTCAAGAATCTCACCTCGAAGATCGAGAGCCGTGTCTTCGGGGGCAATGGGCACAGCGGACTGGGCCCAAATGGCTCCGGCATCCACTTCCTTCACCATGGAATGCCACGTGACACCCGCTTCCTTCTCCCCGTTGATCATACACCATTGCAACACACTGGCCCCCCGGTACTGGGGGATTTTGCCGCCATGCATGTTCAGGATCGTGCGAGGAAACACCTCCAGGATTTCATCGGGAATGATCTGTGAGTAGAACCAGCTGATCCCAACATCCGGCCGCCTTTCCCGAAGGTCTTTTTCGAATTCCTTGATCTCGCTCTTCTTGGGTTGCAGGCGCACAGGCATGCCTCGCCTCTCTGCCTCTGCGGTGAGCTCCTGGATTTTCTCCGATCCGAGACGATTCACGGGTATCACCAGGAGCTCCACCCGATCCTCTTGTCCCATCTTCTCAAGTAAGTGATATACCGACTTGTCCGTAGAAAACAGGATGATTTTCATTCGTCATTCGCTCCGGTTGCGCCTTGCACCAAGGAACCACGTCCCGGCCGCAAGCGTTTTGTAGCATCATCGCCGGGCCCCCGGCTTNCAGGGGCGCTACTCGATGACCCACCTGACCACTTCAAAGGCCTCAGCATACTCTGCGTCGATCGAAACGCCTCGCGTGTGGGCGAGACTTCTGATGAACCTTTCATTGGCATAGGACTTTTCACCCTGCGATGTGTATTCTTTCAGGGCCGCGACCTTTGTATCGACGTGCTTCCGCTGCAGTTTGATAAACAGCTGGGTTGAAAAGGTGATGTTGTTCCAAGGCATCTCATAGGCCAGGATCGTGGTTTTCTTGAAAGCTCGTCTGCCCTCCTGCGCAATGATGTGATGGTCCTGGTGCAGATCGTTGAAGGAAGGCATAAACACCAGGGTGGGGTTCAGGTTTCTCTGAAGCGCCACCAAGTCTTCCAGGATATCCTGTCGGTGCTCGGCAAATCGTCGCACGGGATACCTGTAGATCAGGAGGTTCGATTTCTCGATCCCCCACACGGCCGTGGCCCTGATCAACTCCTTCTCAAGGGTGTCTTTGGGCCAGCCTGAGGGCAAGGACTCTTCGCACAGACTGAAGGCCGCATAGTAAACGTTCGACCCGCTTTCTATGAATTTCGCGATGCTCCCTCCACAGCCGAATTCTCCGTCATCGGTGTGGGGAGCCAGAACCAATATTTTCTCNTCCCTTACCAAGGATCTCGCCTCCTCTCGTTATGAAATGGTTGCAGGCAAATTTTCACTGATCCACGTTTCAGCATTCAGAGCGATGGGGCCTCTTATCTGCTTTGCCTTACTCAGAAACTTTCTCAGGCCATAAGGGGCATAAAATTGCCGGTAATGCCCGAAATAGCCGAAGTAATGATAGAAGAGATCCGAACTCCGCCTTCCCAAAAGCAGTTTGACGGCTCGTGCCAGCGGCACGACCCCNATGGAGATTCCCGGCCATCTCCAAATTTCGGGATTGAAATTTCTNAAGCAACCGTAGAAGTCCCTGCGCTCCAGATAGCTCCTGTAGAGCTTTTGCCGGATCTTGAGATCGAGCGGGATCTGCGGCCAAAACTCCAGATACTCGTCGGCCCACAACGGCAGGCTCCATCGAAGGGCGTAGAAATCATAGATCCTTTGGCCGTTGACCACGTACTTGCATTGCCTCTCCTGCCATTCCCACCACTCATAAAGACTCGCAAGTTGCCGTCTGTCCATTGGTGTCTGCCGATCGATCCCGATGAGGCTCAGAACCTTGGCTGACAGGGCTTCGACATTCTCCGCGCTCAGCAGCCCCAAGTCTTGAGAGAAATGCTTTTCCAGCGCTCTCTGGATAAGAAGCGCAGGGGACGGCTCTGCGGTTGCGAAAGACTCAGGAAGATGACCGCCGGTAATGAAATCCCCGCTCTGCCCGTTGACGACGACCACCTCGAGGGGTAATTTCCCTTCCCTTTTCAGCTTTGCAAAAGCGTGAATATCCTGCATGTTGGGAACACCGCAGAGTCCGTCGGAAAAGTCCCAGTAGTTTTTTCTCGTCTCGGAAGAAAAGAATTCTCTGGCCTCCTTCATGGTGGCAGGGACAAAGTCCCACGGTACCCCAAGTTTGTCGGCCACTTCCTTTGCTGCCTTGGCCTCATAATTTCCTTTGGCCCCGTAGGAGAAGGCCTGCAGGCGATCATAGCCCAGTTGCTTGAGTTTGCAGAGGACCAAGCGCGAATCCAGACCGCCACTCAGAGGAACCCAGATGGCCGCACCATCAGCCTCCTCGATGACACGGGCGAAAATCTTGTCGGTTATGGCATCCAGTTCATCGACAAGGTCTTCTGTCCTTTCGCTCCTGATCATCCTTGAGTAATATAGATAGTAACGGTCTCGCTTTAGAGTTTTTTCCTTCTCCTCCCAGTGCAGGAATTCCCCGGCCTGGAGCTGATACAATCCCTCGAAAAGAGTCTCCCTGCCGGTGACATATCCCGACGCGTGAAATTCAAGCAACGACAGGCGGTCAACCCGTTTGAGTTTGTAAGCCGCCTTCAGAGCCCGTGCAGAATTGGAGACAGAGAACCCTTCATGGCTCTGAACATAAAAGACGGGGTAGCTTCGGATCTTGTCTGCAACGGCGAGAATCCATCCCGGCCCTTCCGCAATGGCGGCGTAGTTGCCCCTGATTTCAGCGAACGCTTTTTGCGGCCCCTCGATCTCACCGTTCTTGAGGGCCTCCTCCAGAGCTGTGACGCTTGTCTTGTCTCCAGTCCACCAGAGGGTGTAAGAATCACGAGTCTCTTTCTTCCACCTGTACTGAGGATCTATCAGAATCTTGGAGTTCATGAGGANGGACANCCAAAAAGACTAGATCAACGTTTCGTAGGCCTGCAGATAGGCTATTTTGGCGATGTTCCGTGCCTTTCTCGTTGATCCGGGGACAACCTTGAGGATCGTTCTGATCGCTTCGACCGACCCGCGCCCTCCCACCGGGTATCCTGCCTTGAGAGCGGTTTTACCGGTCAGGCCCTCAATGAGTTTCACCTGTTCGTCCCCGAGCATCTTCCTCCACCGCTCCACAGGCTCCTGTTTGACACCGGTTCCCTGTTTTCCCGGCATATGGGTAGTCCCATAGGCCAGTTGCTTTGCCCCACTGTCCAGGAGGTCCTCCGGGAGAGCCATGTTCCCAATAAACTGGAAGATTGCGTTGAGCGTCTGGTTCGGCGCTCCCACGAAATCCTCGAATCGAACGAGGAGACTCCTCGAAGGGTGGTTTTTCTTGAAACGGAGCATTTGCTGGGTCATTCTCCTCCAGCTTATTGCAGCCTCCGCCACACCGGCGTCATCAGCAGGTGCCTCCAGACGGTAGGTTTCTTTGATGGCTGCTCTTTTAGCAAGGGACGAGACCGCTCCCCTGGGGTCCCGGAGGATAAGAACAAATTTGCTCTCCGGGAAAGAGCGAGCCACCTCTTCCACCCCGTAAAAATCGTTTGCCTTGTCCAGCCAGCAAGAAACCTCCCCGATCGCCTTTTCGTTTTGCCGATCAAGTGCGTACACGAGCGGATAGATCGGCCACATCCTTTTCAGATCCCTGCTGTTCAAGGCGTCGTCAATAGCTCCTCGCAGCGCTCTTCCCTTCTCTTCATCCAAAGATTGGATCACTTCTTCTTCACGGTAGAACTCNGGCAGTCTGAAGATCTGTTTCAGAAGCCTCAGGTGCACCGTATGGCGGTACCTCCACACCTGATTCATGAAGTGAGTCATCCCGGGCAGCGCCAGAACTCTCGGGTGGATCGCGATGGCGTCCCGAAGAACGCTGGTTCCACCCCGCGCCATACCGATCACATAGATCAATCGGTCCAGGGCCTCTTGAGACAAGGAACCGAGATCCTGCGCGTTTTTGTCAACTCCGGATGCCACTGCTGCCTCCCTGTTTTACTCCAATGTGCCGGTCGCCATACCTCAACCTCCAGGAGTNGGCAAGCAACACAAAAAAAGCAGCCCCAGTTANACGGATTCTTTGTCATGGAATATTTCCGCATAGACTTTGTAGAGGTTGTCTACAGCCTTCTCAGCCAGATCCCTGTGAAGCTCGGTGCTTTCTATGATTTTCTCAAAGCCCTTGAGATCCACAGTGACATCTTCCTGCGCCCTGTGCAAAGCTTCCTTCGATATCTTGAACAGGGTTTCCCCTGGTTTCAAGGCGAGCAGGTCGGTTAGACCCAGCCGTGTCGTCTCATAACTGTCCNCATACCTCACGGTAGGCAGTTCATTGATGATCTGATGCTTTCCAAAACACAGAACCGGCTTTTCTGCGAAAATCGCTTCAAACCCCATGGTGCCTGTAATGACGGCCACCACATGGCATGCCTCCAACCAGGCTCTGCTCGGGAGATCCGGCCTTGCGAGCACCACATTGCTCATTCTCATCAGGTGGTCATAGTAGGCGTTTGATCGGCACCCGAACGCTCCAGGATGCTCTTTGACCACGAGCAGCCCGTCNGCCGGCAAGGACTTCGAGATCCATGTGATGATCTCGATGGAGCTGTTGAATTCAGGGGAAAGAGCCATGAGCGAGGTCTCAGGCTCGGTCTGCATCGGATAGAGCACGGCCCTACTCCCCTTCAGTGCCTCAAGGCCCTTCCCGTGTATCTTGAAATACCGATAGGCCCTCGCTCCCTGCCAGAGGCTCCTGTTCCAGCCCATAAACCGGTAGGAGTTCCGCTTGTGAGTGCCCCTCATCCGCTTGTAGAATTCCATCAACGAATACTTGAGCATGTCCCGCAGCGCGGCGACGTGCGTGTACTTCATCTGTTGGAAAAAAAACTTGGCAAACTCCGACTGCACCAGGGCGACCTGCGAGAAAGCCGGGTTCGCGGCCAACTCCTTCAGGTGTTTTTTCACCGCAAGGTTCAGTTTCAGNTTTTCTTCGTACTCTGTCTCGACCCAGAAGTAGCGTGACCCGTAGCGCGGGTTGGTAAAGGTCAAATACTTGATACCCCTTGCCCTGCACACCAGGCTCAAATGCTTGTTCTGCCCGAACCCCACGATGAGATCCGGTCGATACTTTTCCGTCATCTCCTCGTAATAGTCGAGTTCGTTCAGGATCTCCCGGTATTTCTCTTCCTTGGGCCACCACGAGCGAATGATGTCGGGGTGGGTGTCGGCATTGTACAAATACCCTTTGCCCAGTGCCCNGTCGTAGCTCGTCAGCATGGAGAAAGATTCGCCGTATCGGTGTTCCCTGGCCACGCACTCGGAAACCACGTCCGCATAGGATTTGGGATGAAAGCGGTTCTTCACTTCGATAGAGCTGCCTGACATCTGCGGGTCTATTTTCTCGATCGCTTCTTTGACCTGCCGATCTCTGGCAATGAAAAAAACGTCGTGCCCTCTGCGCTCGAACTCCTTTGCCACGCTCACCAGGAATCCCTTGAGCGGTGAATTGATCGTGACCCCTACTTTCATTCTAGCCCTCGAGACAGGACGCTCTCCTTAAAACCTTAGTCTGTAACTTCTACGCAAGCTGCACAGAAGTTCAAAAGCGAACCGCAGAATATCGAATAACGAATATCGAACTCCGAAGGCAACTGCAGGAGGGGTTAACTTCATCATTCGAAATTCCTTGTTCGATATTCGACATTCGGGTTTCGCGTTTTCTTTTGGTTGTGGCCAAAGGTCCCCATTAGGATGGCTATTCCAAGAAGCGAAAGGCGTAGGGGCGCCGCGTTCAGCGGACATTCAACGTGATCATCCCGAGCAGCAAAGAGCCTTTCTCCACTTTGAGCTGCGGATCGGAGGGCTTGGTCGCCGGATAAAGATCTCTGACGGCCTTCTCCTCTCCAGGGAACACGGTTTGACCGTTGATCTTCAAACTGATCCCGTCGCTGTTCGGAAGGTTCGTCCGGATTTCTTCGATGCAAATGGTATCTTCCCTGGATACGGACAAGGCGGCCTTGGGCTTCAAAATGTGAAGGCCGTGACCGTTCACGCGGAGCACCAGGAATTCCACCTTGGGAGAGGTGAGTTTCACGATGCCTCGGCCAAGGAGCGTCTCTCCCTGATTGACGACGATTTCGTAAGCCTCTCCCTTCCCGTCCAAAGAGAATCGCTCCATGAGGTCCGTGCCTGTGTTGATGGTGAAGCCTCTGTCTTCGCCCGTGTTGTTGCTCGGGTCTCCAACAAAGCCCTTGAAATTGACTTTCACGCCTGAAGAGGAAGGAGCGCGCGGCAGAACATCGACGATCTTGAGCTCTTCGCCCCGCACGAGAGGAAGCGTTTCTCCATTGGCCAGAAGAAGGCGATACCCCTTGGCCTCAATCACAAAATAGTCGATTTTCTTGAGTCCGGAGGTCGTCCGGCTCTCCTCACCCGCGCCTTTTTCGGTGATCCTCACGGGGATCTCCGCAACCTGCTGATTATCCTTTCGCACGAGGATGGAGGTGTCTCTGAAGATGGCGTAGTCCTTTCCGAGGTCGTTCACACCGCCGTATCCCACGATATCCAGGCTGAGCCC
>JGI20214J51650_10002871_pt1 | contig 10822 bp, 6 predicted proteins | sample WetSurMetagenome_FD_51650 | JGI IMG/M metagenome (IMG submission 51650)
CGCTGAATATTTTAATATATGGCTTATGAATAATACATTAAAAGTCCGGCTTACTCTCGAAGATGGAACTGTTTATACAGGCAGGTCATTCGGCTCTTCTTCAGCTGCTGCAGGTGAAGTTGTTTTCAATACAGCAATGACAGGATATCCCGAAAGTCTTACTGATCCGTCATACAAGGGACAGTTACTCTGCCTGACCTATCCGCTTGTAGGAAATTACGGTGCACCAGGGAAAAGCGAGGAAAATGATCTTTACAATTTCTACGAATCATCATCTATACATATCTCGGCCCTGATAGTTTCGGATTATTCATTTGACTACAGTCATTGGAATGCAAGCGAAAGCCTTGATGAATGGTTAAAGAGAAATGAAATACCGGGTATTTTCGGAATCGACACACGGGCGCTTACCAAAAGGATCAGGGAAAAGGGAGCAATGCTGGGAAAGGTTGAGCCTGAAGGAAGGGAAACAGATTTTTATGATCCGAATCTGGATAACCTTGTTGCAGAAGTAAGCACCCATGAAATAAAAAGATACGGATCGGGTAAATACAGGATAATGCTTGTCGATTGCGGTGTTAAATATAACATAATCAGAAATTTACTTAAAAGAGATACAACAATAATCAGAGTACCGTGGGATTACGATTACCATAAAGATGAGTACGACGGACTCTTCCTGACAAACGGCCCGGGCGATCCAAAGATGTGCGGTAAAACGATAGAGAACATCCGGAGATCCTTTTCCGGTAGTAAACCTATTTTCGGTATATGCCTGGGGAATCAGCTGATGGCACTGGCTTCAGGTGCCAATACTTATAAACTTAAATATGGTCACAGAAGTCACAATCAGCCTGTGATTCAGATGGGGACAGATAAAGCCTATATTACTTCACAGAATCATGGATTTGCCGTTGACAATGAAACTCTTGGCAGCGAGTGGGAGCCGTTGTTCATAAACATAAATGACAAAACAAACGAAGGGATGAAGCATAAATACAAGCCTTTCTTTTCCACCCAGTTCCATCCCGAAGCTTCAGGCGGACCAACAGATACGGATTACCTGTTTGACGAATTCATAGAAAATATTCAAAAAAACCGCCCCTAAACCCCTTTTAACATTTTCCCAACCAGTTCTGCAGATGATTTGCTGCTGAAGCATTTCATCCTTTCTTCAAAAATTGCAGCAATCTCACGGTTACAAAGGTTTCCTAAACTTCCCTCATGTGAGTATTCATTAATTGATGTCTTTGTGAATTTCCCCTTCCCAAGCATCGCGGATACCCTCTTATATGCATCCCTGAAAGGGACGCCCTGTTTTACAAGCCGGTTTACCTCCTCTGTGCTGTATATTGTGTTATAGATTGGATTTCCTGTAATGTTTTCATTTAACTTTATTTGATCCAGCATTATGATTGTAATGTCAATACATTCTTTTATATCTATGAAAGCATTGAATATCAACTGCTTTAACAACTGAAGCTCGCGGTTATAACCCGATGGAAGTCCCGATATAAGATTTGTGATCTGACCCGGTAAAGTCTGGATCAGGTTGGTCCTGCCCCTCACCAGTTCAAATACATCCGGGTTTCTCTTTTGCGGCATGATACTCGATCCGGTTACAAATTCGTCGGGAAAATCGATAAAACGGAATTCCGATGTCATGAAAAGGCAAACATCAGTCGAAAATCGCGAAAGTGTCTGAGCCACAGAAGCAAGTGCTGAGGCAACTGCAAGTTCAGCCTTCCCCCGGCTTAGGCTTGCATACGCTGAATTATAAAGTAAGTCACCAAACTCAAGAAGGTCTGTTGTAAGCTTCCTGTCAAGGGGAAGGGAAGACCCGTATCCTGCTCCGGTGCCAAGCGGGTTACGGTCAATNATGACTCTTGCTCCTTTAAGCAACTCAACATCGTCAGCGAGACATTCGGCGAACGAACCAAACCACAGACCGAACGAGGATACCATTGCAGGCTGCATATGAGTATACCCAGGGATCAGGAGCTCTTTATGCTGCTCACTGAGTGACTGAAACCTGTAAAAAAGCCGGCGTATATTGCTGGCAAGTTCATCTGTCTCTTTTCTTATGTATAGCCTAAGGTCAAGAAGGATCTGGTCGTTTCTGGATCTTCCCGTATGAATCTTTTTACCTGAGTCGCCAAGTATTGATGTAAGTTCTTTTTCAACCTGTGAATGAATGTCCTCAATTCCTTCCTCAATTACCAGTTCACCTTTGACGGCTCTTTCAAAAAGAGTACCAAGTGCTTTAATCAGTTCTCTCTTTTCCGCAACATTTATAAGGCCTGTTTTATTAAGCATTATTGTATGGGCCATTGAACCGGCAATGTCCCATTCAGCAAGATAAAGGTCAGTAGTCCTGTCCCTGCCGGAAGTGAACTCAATGACAGCAGGATCAGGAACCGCGGTTTTTTCCCAGAGTTTCATTTCTATAAAAGGTTTATTTTTGTCTGAATTAAATGAAAGATACGGTTTCTCCCTTAGTGTTTCCTGCTGCTTGCTTCGACAATTGCTCTGTGAGCCATTAGCCTTATTGCATTGATACGTATAAATCCCTTGCTGTCGGTCTGGTCGAACCCTCCTTCGATATCCATGCTTGAAAGTTCCTTGTTGTAAAGTGAAGATGGAGATTCGCGTCCTTCAATAAGGACATTCCCCTTATAGAGACAAAGATGGACGCTTCCGTCAATAAGCTCCTGACTCTTTTCAATGGCTGCCATAAGAAAATCCATTTCCGGGCTAAACCAGAAACCATAATAAATCAATTCGGAGAATTTTGGAGTAAGCATGTTCCTGAGCCGCATAACTTCCCTGTCCATTGCGATACCTTCAAGGTCCATGTGTGCAATGTGCAGCACAGTTGCCGCGGGAGTTTCATAGACCCCCCTCGATTTAATTCCAACGAATCTGTTCTCCACCATATCCAGAAGCCCTATTCCGTTCATCCCTGCTATCTCATTCAGATATGTGTACATTTCGTATGAATCCTCTTTTACTGTCCCGTCCTCCTTATTAATAAGCTTTACCGGGATTCCGTTCTTAAAATGAATAGCTATCCTGGTCTCTTTGTCGGGGGCATCCTGTGGCAGCACCATTTTTTCGAGAATTGCTTTCTGGGCTGTGTACATAGGATCCTCAAGGATGCCGGCTTCATGACTGATATGCATCAGATTATCATCTTCGCTGTAAGGTTTGTCGATGCTGGCTTTTACCGGTATCTTCTTTTCAGCTGCATATTTAAGAAGATCTGTCCTGCCCTTGAACATTTCAAGGAACTCCCTGTCTTTCCATGGCGAAATAACCTTAATATCGGGTTTAAGGGCGTAATAGCAAAGCTCAAATCTTACCTGGTCGTTTCCTTTTCCAGTAGCACCATGAGCTACAGTGTTTGCTTCTTCATTCACGGCAGCTTCTATCTGTTTTTTCGCAATCAGAGGCCTTGCCAGTGCTGTTCCGAGAAGATATCTGCCTTCATAAACTGCATTGCCCATAATAGCTTTGAGAACATAATTATCTATAAACTCCCTTTTAAGATCTGCAATAATTACCTTCGAGGCACCCAGCAGCAGAGCTTTTTTCCTGCANTCCTCGAAATCATCTGCCTGTCCGACATCTGCAACAAATGCAATTACTTCATAATTCTTTTCTATCAGCCATTTAAGTATAACAGANGTATCCAGACCGCCGCTGTATGCGAGAACAATTTTTTCTTTCATTTTTGTTTTATTATTGATTTGTTAAGTGAATTTCTTCCTTTTTTAGCTTTGTCCGTGTCTTCACCTTTTATAAGCGAATGAAGCCCCGGTAATATAATTTCCAGGCATGAATGCACCTGGGCAAGGGTTATTCCGTTACGTGGTATTATAAGAATTGTATCGTCGCCAGCGATAGTGCCCGCTATTTCGTAACGACCGGCAGTATCAATAAAATATGCGGTGGCATTTGCATTTCCCGGTATGGTTTTAATTACCATAAGACCCTTTGCTTCAACTATTTCACGAATAACTGATACAATATTCATTACAGGTCGGATTTCGGAGGCAACTACTTTTTTGCCTGCAAAAGCATATCTGTAGTTTCCTGATCCGTCGGGGACCCGGCTTATCCCAAGCTGCCTTAAATTGCGGGATAAAGTGGCCTGAGTGCATTTTATCCCTTTCCCTTTCAATTTTTTAAGCAAGGCTTCCTGCGATGAGATCTTTTCTGCCTCAACAATTTTTTCAATAGCAAGAAGTCTTTTTGTTTTTTGCATATATATTCATTTATTTTGCAAATATATACATTTTTTATAACTGGTACTTAAAATTAAAAAAATGTTATATTTTTGGAAACTAAATCAGGCCAATGAAAGATGAGATAAGGAAAGTAATAATCCTTGGTTCGGGAGCTCTTAAGATCGGAGAGGCAGGTGAATTTGACTATTCGGGTTCGCAGGCTCTAAAGGCATTAAGGGAGGAAGGGATAAAAACAGTTCTCATCAATCCAAACATTGCAACAGTACAGACATCAGAGGAGCTTGCAGATAAGATCTATTTTCTTCCCGTCACCCCCTATTTTGTTGAGAAAGTTATTGCAAAGGAATCACCCGACGGCATTCTTCTTTCTTTCGGCGGACAAACGGCACTGAACTGCGGAACAGAATTGTACAGAAATGGCGTTTTCGAAAAATACAATGTAAAGGTATTAGGAACACCTGTTAAGGCAATAATTGAAACCGAGGACCGGGAGCTTTTCGTAAAAAAGCTTGACGAGATCAATATTAAGACTCCAAGGTCTGTAGCGGTTCAGGGAATTGAAGATGCTGTTGAGGCTGCCGGCAGGCTCGGATATCCTGTAATCATCAGGGCTGCTTTTACCCTTGGCGGCCAGGGAAGCGGTTTTGCTTCCGACAATGAAGAACTCCGTACTCTCGCCTCAAAAGCATTTTCGTACACCAACCAGATTCTTATCGAGGAATCGCTCAAAGGCTGGAAGGAGGTTGAATATGAAGTCGTAAGGGATAAATATGATAATTGCATTACCGTATGCAATATGGAAAACTTCGATCCGCTTGGAATTCATACGGGTGAAAGCATCGTGGTTGCTCCTTCGCAGACACTCACAAACAGCGAGTATCATAAGTTAAGAGAACTCTCAATAAGAATAATCAGACACATAGGAATTGTCGGTGAATGCAATGTCCAGTATGCCCTTTCGCCTTCATCTGAGGATTACAGGGTTATAGAGGTCAACGCACGCCTATCGCGTTCAAGTGCCCTGGCATCAAAGGCGACCGGATATCCTCTTGCCTTCATCGCTGCCAAGCTTGGAATAGGATATGGTCTGCATGAGCTTACCAATTCGGTTACAAAGAACACAACAGCATGCTTTGAACCTGCCCTCGATTATATTGTATGCAAGATCCCGAGGTGGGATCTGAATAAATTCAAGGGAGTCTCTCACCTCATCGGAAGCAGTATGAAAAGTGTCGGAGAAGTGATGGCAATCGGAAGATCATTTGAGGAGGTGATCCAGAAAGCTCTCCGTATGATCGGTCAGGGAATGCATGGATTTACGGGCAACCTCAAGCTCGATTTCGGAGATATCGAAAAGGAGCTTGCCGAACCTACCGACATGAGGATATTTGTAATTGCAGAAGCACTTGAAAAAGGTATTACAGTCGACAGGATATATGAACTCACAAAAATTGACAAATGGTTCCTGTATAAGCTTAAAAACATCACCTCCATCAAAAACGAACTCTGCAAGTTCGATACAATCGAATCGTTGCCTGAAGAGCTGCTTTCCCAGTCTAAAATTTACGGATTCAGCGACTTCCAGATAGCACGTCATGTTTTTAAATCACGCTCTTCAAAAATTCACCACGACCTTTTGAAAGTAAGAGAATACAGGAAAAGCATCGGCATTGTGCCGTATGTTAAACAGATCGACACTCTTGCAGCCGAATATCCCGCGGTAACAAATTACCTGTATCTTACCTACAGCGGAACAGAGCATGACATAACTTTTGCTGTCGACAAAAAATCAATAATTGTTCTTGGATCAGGAGCTTACAGGATAGGCTCAAGTGTAGAATTCGACTGGTGCTCGGTAAATGCTGTCACTACCATTAAAAAGGAAGGTTTAAGGTCGGTAATGATCAATTACAATCCTGAAACAGTCAGCACCGATTATGATATCTGTGACAGGCTCTATTTTGATGAGCTGACATTTGAAAGGGTACTCGANATTATTGACCTTGAATCACCCGGCGGAGTGATAGTATCGGTAGGAGGTCAGATCCCAAACAATCTTGCCATGAGGCTTTGTGACAGCAATGTTCCGATCCTCGGAACTTCACCCCTCTCTATCGACAGAGCTGAAAACCGGCACAAATTTTCGCATATGTGCGATCTGCTTAAAATCGATCAGCCAAAATGGAAAGAGCTTTCATCGACAGAGGATATTTTTGAATTTGTTGACAGGATAGGTTTCCCCGTTCTTATAAGGCCATCCTATGTGCTTTCGGGCGCGGCAATGAATGTTGTATCGAACAGGAATGAGCTTTCCCATTTCCTGGATCTCGCTACCAGGGTTTCAAAACAATATCCTGTTGTAGTTTCCGAATTTATCGAAAATGCAAAGGAAATCGAAATGGATGCAGTTGCCAGGGAGGGTGAAATAATAGCTTATGCAATAAGTGAACATGTTGAGTTTGCAGGTGTCCATTCAGGTGATGCCACGATGGTTTTCCCTGCCCAGAAGATTTACTTTGAAACAGCCAGGAGGATAAAGCGCATAACCAGGCAGATTTCGAAAGAGCTTAATATAACCGGTCCGTTCAATATTCAGTTCCTTGCCAAGGACAACGATATTAAAGTTATTGAGTGTAATCTGAGGGCAAGCCGCAGCATGCCATTTGTATCGAAAGTTCTGAAAACCAATCTGATTGAGCTTGCCACAAAAGTGATGCTCGGCATTCAGATTGAGAAACCTCACAAATCGGTTTTTGAACTCGATTATGTGGGAGTAAAGGCACCTCAGTTCAGCTTTTCAAGGCTGGCTAAAGCGGATCCGGTTCTTGGAGTCGACATGTCCTCAACCGGTGAGGTAGGATGCATTGGTGAAGGTTTTTATGAGGCAATTCTGAAAGCTATGTTCTCCGTCGGGTACAGGGTTCCGAAAAAGAGCATTCTTCTTTCAACCGGACCTGCCAGGTCAAAGGTGGAATTGCTGAACAGCGCAAGAGCCCTGCGTGAAAAGGGACACAAACTCTACGCCACAAGGGGCACACAGGAATTCCTGTATAATGCAGGTGTTGAATCTGAAATTGCATATTGGCCGGATGAGAATAAATCACCAAATACGCTAGAGCTTATCAGGACAAGGGAGGTGGATCTGGTTGTCAACATTCCTAAAGATCTTTCTGCAACTGAGCTTACCAATGACTACTCAATACGACGGAACGCTGTTGATTTCAATGTCCCGCTTCTTACTAATGCAAGGCTAGCAAGCGCATTTATACTTGCTTATTGCAGAATGAGCATAGATGACCTGGAAATTAAGAGTTGGGACGAGTACAAGTAAGGCGGAGGGTGACAGACAACAGGTAACTCCGTGGAACTCCGTGGAAACTCCGGGATACTCTGTGGTATAAAAAGAAATAGGGATATAAAGAAATAAGGATATAAGGAAATAGAGAAATAAAGAAATTAGTAATTAAGAATTTTGGAATGATACTAATCCGAAAAGCAGTTCCCTCTGATGCTCCTTCAATAGTCGATTTCCAGCTCAGAATGGCGTTGGAAACTGAAGACATGAAGCTTGTCCCGGAAATTGTGACAAAAGGGGTTGATGCGGTTTTCAATGACTCGTCAAAAGGCCAGTATTATGTGGCTGAGGCAGATGGTATTGTGATCGCCTCCCTTCTGATAACTTATGAATGGAGCGACTGGAGGAATTGCAATGTATGGTGGTTCCAGTCGGTTTATGTGGTGCCCGGATTCAGGCGAACAGGAGTCTTCAGAAAAATGTACAGCCACATCAGGGAACTTGCAGTTCTAATGGATATTGCCGGACTCAGGCTTTATGTCGAGACAAAGAATTCAAAAGCCCAAAAGACATATGAAGCACTTGGAATGAGTTCTGAACACTATGCTTTCTATGAATGGATGAGGAAATAAGTTATGCAATGGCTCTTTCTTATAATTCTGATACCCTATATATACCTTATAACGAAGATATACCTCAGCCTTTCAAAAATAAGAGAATTCCATTCAGCCAAAGATCCTGAAAAATTTGTTTCCGTAATAGTTGCATGTCACAACGAAGAAAAAACTCTTCCTCTTCTTCTCTCTGATCTTGCGACCCAGAACATTAATCCTGATCTTTTCGAGATTATTATCGTCAGCGATAATTCATCAGATTCCACTTTCGAAACCGCATCNGAGTTTAGCGGGATACAGAATCTTAAGGTGCTTAACAATTCAGGAAGAGGGAAGAAGCAGGCAATCAGGACTGGTGTGGAATCATCAGCGGGCTCCTTTCTTATTGTAACCGATGCAGACTGCAGGGTTGGGAAAAACTGGCTGCATACAATCGCATCATTTGAAGCTGAGTTTGAACCGGAAATGATAATATGTCCCGTACAACTGGAAGACGGNAAAGGGTTTTTCCAAAGGTTTCAGGAACTGGAATTCCTGAGTCTGCAGGGAATTACAGCCGGGACGGCTGCCGGACAAAATCCTGTAATGTGCAATGGTGCCGCCCTTGCTTTTCAAAAAGAAACATATTTTAAATATGCCGGCAATCTCAATAATGAACTTGTCTCAGGAGATGATGTTTTTCTTCTTCATAATATAAAAAATAACAGCGGCAAAAAGATAATGTGGCTCGAATCATCTGAATCGATAGTGCTTACAAAAGCCTCCTTTAATGTTTCTTCATTTCTTAGTCAGAGAGGCAGATGGATATCAAANGCAGGAACTTACAATGACCGGTTCACCAGTTTGCTGGCAATTGTAACATTTGTTACAATTTCTGCCCAGTTATTGCTTCTTGTGTGCGGGTTGTTTTATCATGGGATTCTGCTTGTGTTTGCGGTATATTTTACACTAAAATCAATCCCTGACTATCTGATTCTTTCAAATACGGCTGAGCGTTATGGGAAAAAGAGCCTATTAAGATGGTTCCTTCCTTCCCAGCTGGTTTATCCGGTTTATGTTCTGGCAATTATCCCCCTCGCATTTATAAAAAGGGACAAATGGTAAGATCAGTTACCCATTTCCGAAAGGAACTTGATCCTCATCAGTCTGATTTCCTCCTCCTCAAAATCATTTCCAAGTTCGGCTACAGCTTCCTCCAGTGAGTCAGATTCTGCTTCTTCCCTGAAGTATGAATATATGTCATGCTGGCGTTCCTCATCAATAACCATATCGATATAGTAATCGAGATTGATCCTTGTCCCGTAATTGACAATCGACTCTATTTCCCCTATCAGCTCACTCATTTCAAGACCTTTAGCTTCGGCGATATCCTCGAGTGGACGTTTCATATCGATACTCTGGATAATATATACTTTCATCCCTGACTTGTTGACGACCGATTTTACGACCATGTCGAGAGGTCTGATGATCTCCTTTTCCTCAACATATTTCTTGATAATCTCAACAAATTCCTTACCGTACCGCTGGGCCTTACCCGCACCAACCCCTGAAACATTCTGAAGCTCATCAAGTGTAACCGGATACTGGATCGCCATATCTTCAAGTGAAGGATCCTGGAAGATCACGAAAGGAGGAACATCTTTCTGTTTTGAGATCTTTTTACGAAGGTCCTTAAGAATACTGAAAAGCTCATCATCGACAGCTGCAGTCCTTGCTCCAAAAGCATTTTCCTCATCAGTGGTGTCGGCATAATCGTGATCCTCGGCCAGCATAAAGGAGGTTGGTTTTTCAATGAAAGCCATTCCCTTCTCAGTAAGTTTTAGCAATCCGTAATTTTCTATCTCCTTGACGAGCAATTTAGCGATAAGTGCCTGCCTTATCACCATGTTCCAGTATTTCTCATCCTTATCTTCCCCTATTCCGAAAAATTCCAGTTTGTGATGCTTGTAAGACTTAATGGCGGATGTTACTTTACCGGCAAGAATATTTGCAATATGGTCGGCTTTGAATTTTTCCTTTACGGCAAGTATTGTTTCAAGAACATTTACAACAGCCTCGCTTCCTTCAAACTGGGCTTTAGGGTGCAGGCAGTTGTCGCAGGCCTCACAATTTTCGTTAGGATATTCTTCACCAAAATAATGAAGCAGCAGTCTCCGCCGGCACACGGATGATTCGGCATATGAAACTGTTTCCAGGAGAAGCTGCTTCCCGATCTCCTGTTCTGCAATCGGCTTGCCCTGCATAAATTTCTCAAGCTTCATTATGTCGTTGTAGCTGTAATAGGCAATGCAATTCCCTTCACCTCCATCGCGGCCTGCCCGGCCTGTCTCCTGATAATAACCCTCAAGGCTTTTGGGAATATCGTAATGAATAACAAACCTGACATCGGGTTTATCAATTCCCATCCCGAAGGCAATTGTAGCTACAATAATATCAGCCTCTTCCATTAGGAACTTATCCTGGTTTGCCGTACGCGTAGCCGAATCCATACCTGCATGGTATGGCAATGCCTTTATCCCATTAACCTTAAGGGCTTCAGCAAGCTCTTCAACCTTTTTGCGGCTCAGACAGTAGATTATTCCGGATTTGCCGGTATTATTTTTTATATACTTTATGATCTCCTTTGTGACATCCTGCTTTGATTTTACCTCATAATAAAGGTT
>JGI20214J51650_10002872_pt1 | contig 10822 bp, 7 predicted proteins | sample WetSurMetagenome_FD_51650 | JGI IMG/M metagenome (IMG submission 51650)
GCGATGGAAAGGATGCGATAGGGATATTCCGCCCGGGCAGTGGTGTGTGGAGTCTTGACTCAAATGGGAATTATAAATGGGAGGTTTCTGATACAAGTTTGAGTTGGGGATTAGCTCATGACAAGCCGGTTATTGGTGACTGGAATGGCGATAGAAAAGATAAGATAGGGATATTCCGCCCGGGCAGTGGTGTGTGGAGCCTGGATTCGAATGGCAACTATATCTGGGAAATTTCTGACATAAGTGTAAGTTGGGGACAGCAGAATGATATTCCCATTATTGGGAATTGGAACATGGATTAGAATAAAGCATTCATTTTTTAAGGCATTTTGCTATTCGTATCCATAATACCGTGGTGATTCGACCGATAAACCCTCTACATCAGGAATTCTCTAAAGATCAATTTTTTATTTTTGATGAATACTTTCGAACGTATTCAAATTCTCTTTATACAATTTTTTTGGTGGGTTTGGGAATTTGATAGAAGAAAGTTTTCTTTAAATTAAAAAAAACCGACCAAATTTTTTTTCTCGAACCTGCCTGTTCCCGCTAAATTATTCAAAGATATTCAAAGCAGGGAGTTCGTACCTGTTCTTCCTCCTCGTAAAAACACTCTCCACCACCCTGTCCCTTCGACAAGTGTTCTTACGAGCAACGCCAGTACAAGAAGACTTATTCCGATGAGCATTACGGAGCTATTGGCAATCCCGAAAAGGTTGCGGGGTCCCTCAAGTATCCCTATCCGGAATGTATAAGATATGATCGGCCACAAAAAATTGTATGAGGGATTATAAACAAGCGCATCCTCAAAAAAATGTGCTGTGATGCCGATAGCTGAACACAACAGCCCGTCTATAAACCTGATACCAAACCATTTGAGAATTGCTGCTATGAAAAAAGAAAACACTGTCAAGGCCAGAATAGTGTGCAAATCGCCATGAGTGATAATTCCCGGAACGATAATCCGGGGCAATGCAACAGAGAACCTTTCCGGGATTGAATCAATGTCCGGTACAAACGCAACGGCAATAATAATCCACGACGGGTCCCTTCCGGCATATCGGGAAAAGATCATACCAATACATACGGCAAGAGCCGCGGAATAGATAATATGCTCGATGTACACGTTCTTGATAGCTATGATATCAATCCAATTAAATGATAGTATCCGGAATGTGATAGTATCTTAAAAAAACCTGGTTTGTGCCGAATATTGCTGATTCTACGAAATATTTGTTTCGGTTGATGGAAACTTCAGGTACTATGATAAACAACGGAAAGGATAATACGGTACAATATACGTTTTTAAAAATATTCGGATATATCGGGGAAAACAAGCCAATTCAGGAATCCCTGGATGATGTACATGGAAATAATTATCTGTGACGTTGAAGGAAGGTACTATATAATTCGGTTGAACAATTATTTACGGGAAATTTGGAGTGGAAATGATTCATACCCTTGGAAAGAATTCACGAATTTCTTTGAAAATTATCAAGTTTCTCACCTTTTTCCTTATCGTAAGTTTTGTTTTTATCGCCGGGTGTAGTATTCCAACGATCAAGAACACGAATGCTAAGAATTCCAGTTCCATTACGATCACGCCAACCATCACGACCCCAACCCCTGTTGTCATACCGACATCAGCTCCTGTCCGTACAGGCAATTCATCAGAGGTAAAGAAAGGGCTGATGACGGTAGTTATCGGGAATTATCCCGAAGAATTACCTGTCTTTATTGATAACAAGAGCGCTGGCCTTGTATCAAGCAGTAATCCGCTGAATCTGACGGTGAGTTCAGGACGGTATAAGGTAAGGATATGCGTAGTCGCTACATGTAATACTCAGGATGTTTTGGTAGTATCCACAAGTCCAACTGTCGTGGATTTTGGGGACTGGTTAAAAAATGATGTGGTCACCGGACCGTTGACCGTATCCCTTGGAGGGTATAATGCCGAACTGCCGGTCCTTGTTGATAATGTAACTGTTGGAAATGTCTCGCAGGGGAAGCCACTGAACCTGATGGCAAGCGAGGGAAACCATACTGTAAAGGTATGTATAGGAATACTCTGTGTAAATGAAACAGTTGCAGTAAAATTTGCAAAACTAGTTACTATTGACTTTGGGGAACGATTAAAAAATATTGCAGAATTCTCAACTCCTACGGTGAACATTGTTGATACCCGACAGGATGGTTCAAAGGTTACTGTGGTCCTGGATTTCATAAATCCGACAAAGAATGACCTCACGTTTACAACGACGGTCCAATGCGCATATTCATATATTGATGAGCAAACTGATTGGAGAAAGGGAAATGCCAAACAGATTACAGTTACGAAATCTGTAAAAGCCGGTACTCGCACAAACCAAAGTTCGGATATCTGGCTGACGGGAGGCAGATCCTACATTATTGAGATTCCCCGAATCCTGGATGTAACCACTTCACGATGAATTTAACCATAACCCGCTCCTTTTTTACCATTTCGATTCCCTGACGGTTTCACCGCTGGAAGAAAGTCTTTTCGCAGTGATTGATAACTTTCGCGGAAAACCACCATGGGTTAAATCATTTTTTCCTGCTTGTGCGGATAGAGAATCTATCTCCCTGATTCTAATCTGGATATCCAGCCTTGTTATATGGTGTTGATGCCGGATAAAATCTTACCGTTATTGATCCAGTCACCTATCAAATTTTTCTTTTGGCAACAGTACGGGTACAGCCAGGGAATGCTGCCGTTCCAATGAAATCATTACCAAATCAATTTCAATTATGATATTTATCAGATATCAATGCTTAATATCTCTAAGGAGTTCGTAATACTTATCAATTGCACCCTCCTTGGAAAATTCAGTTTCAAGAATTTTTCTTGCATTTTCACCCATCTTCTTACATAATTCCGGATGTTCTTTCAATTCAATAATCCGGCTGGCGATCTTCTCTGGATCATAGTCGGAAATCACGAAACCACATGATGAGGAATGAACGACCCGTGCAATCTCGGTTGTGGGTCCTACAAGTGCTATAATGGGTCTCCCGGCTGCCAATGCACTATAAAATTTACTGGAGACACATAATCCATCTAATCCCTTGTCCTGGCTGATAATGAGGACATCACTGCATGTCATAGTATACGGGAGCAACTCATAGGGTTGATATGCAAAGAATCTAACATTTTTCAGTCTAAGATGCTCCACCTTTTCAACCAAGTGATTTTTCTTTACCCCTTCTCCGATAAATACAAAAGAAAATAAATCTGGTGCAAGTTGTTTTGCTGCATCAATGATCACCTCCAAATTATGATTTACTCCCATATTTCCCGAGTACAGGATTACAAACGAATTCACGAGATTGTTATTTCTGGCGAAAAAATTCTCTGTTTTTGCCATGGGTTTTATGTAATTTTCGTCCGTCCAGTTCTGGATTATTGTAATTTTCTCCGCATGCCGGGGGATTTTTTGTTGGATCTGGTGTGCCATACATTCGCCAAGAACGACCAGTTGTTCTGCGTCCTCCATTGCGCGTATATTAACAGAATCCCACAAATCTGTCAGGAATCCTTTTCTGACGAATCCGACTTTTATCGAAATATCAGGGTCGATATCATGAATAATTATCACGTATCGGATTTTTCGGATTTTATGTACTATCCATCCCATTATGGGTAAAAATGGGGGGGTTGTGACAATGATATATATCCTTTTTTCCGGTTTCACGAGTGACTGAAAGAGAGCTACGCAAAAAAAGGAGAGTCCATGCAGAATAGATCCGAATCTGGTCCTGGTATCGGTCCTGAAATGAAAGAGGCGCTTAATGTATACGTTATTATAATATTCAGACTGCTGGTATTCTTTTTTAACTCCCCAGTATGATGGATAGCCGGTATAAACCACTACATCCGCTCGCCTTAAGGCCAGACCCTCTGCGAGGTCCGTCATTAAGTAGCCGGTTGCAGCCGAATCCGGATGATAATACTGGCTGAATAGTGCAATTTTTTCCATGGAGAATTCTCTCGATATTTTCCCCCATCCAGAATTATTGTACCGGTGAGGTATACATCTTCGGTGATTCGTTGATTCTTTTAATCATACGGTTGACTTCAATTCCGACAGTTTCCGCGTACCATTCAATTGATTTGAATCGTGGTTTATTCTCTTCCCTGATCAGTTTCAGTGCATCATCCCGGCTCAATTTCCCTTCCCTGATTTGAGAGCAGCGAATTATATCAAATTCGGTAAACCCTGCCATGGTCAAGTAAATATAATTGTAAATTGCTGCTGTTCCATCATCGGTTCTCCACGTTGCCAGAGTATCCGTTTCCAGCTCCCAATTGAATTGATCCCGGATAGTTTTTACAATCTCTTCTTCATCCCACCTGATATATTCAAACAGATATACGTAATCGTCAGGCAAAATGTAGCTCGAGTAATATGCAAAAAGTGTGTCAAATATTGAGCTGTTGATGTAGGCAGGATTTGTTACATAACTCTTCAAATAATATGCCAGTAATTTTACCTTATTTTTCAAAGAAATTCCTGTCATTCTGTAAAGGGCTTCTTTTTCGGTCCGGTCCACGCCGCAAAATCCTAATTTGAATAATCCACTTGCCTCTTCACCCTCATACCCCCCACAAAAGACAAATAATTGAATATTATTCTGTTTTCTGATTTTGTGGAAATAATAGTAAAATTCTTTATCCCCTGCCATTAATATGGGGACCATCCCCAAATCAGGCTTTTTTAACCACGCCTCAAGATTCTTCCGGATATTTTCACGTTTTTTCTTAATGTCAGCTGAAACAATTATTTGTTCGATACCGAGGGTTCCACAAACCCGTGCCTGATTTCTTCGTGCAAGGTCAGTTACCATCCCCCAATCATAAATGAACGTTAACGGGTGCAATTTCATGGTTTTTGTTATATAATGCAATCCATAGGAGCTATCCCGTCCTCCGGAAAAACCGATCAGCACATCCGGTTCACCGGAATTACGACGGAATTTAGCAACATATTTTTCGAGTGCTTCCTCCCCCTTCAGGACCATTCCACGACGCTCATATGTTCTGCAATGGTTACAAACCCCTTCATCATCAAATGTTACAAAAGGCATCGTCGCTGGCATTATGCATTTTGTACAGCGTTTGAGAAGTTTTTCATCAGAGTAGATTGTCTCCCAGACCTTCGTCATTTCTTGTTTCACTTCGTTCAGGAGGTGAAACTGTGACTCATCCGGATTTGCTGAACGTGTCTTCTGGGGGGAAATATCGACAATTTTTAGTTTAGGTTCAGCATCTTCGACTTCCGGAACATCTCCAGAAAAATTGGTATCGAGATTGAATAAATCTTTTTTCAGAGTGGAGAGATTTATTATACAGCCAGTACCTGGTTTGATCTGGGTTATTGACTGGGAATTAAAAAAGGGTTTGATGGCTTTCATTCCCAACAATTGTTGCAGGATGTATTTTTCTGATGAAAATAGTATAATATCCTCATGTAAGCCCATGGTCATATAAAGAGATCCAGTATTCGTTGCAAGTAATGCCTTGTCTGAATCATCGAATAATACTGCAATCGAAGCAGAACCTTCTATCTCAAGAAACGTTTTTTTTGCAGCGTTGATAATAGTGGACCCTTCGTTCCGATGAAATTGAAGCAACCCCAGGAGAACTTCGGTATCAACATCATACTCTTTTTTGAGGGCAGGATAGGTATTCCAGAGTTTTTGATCATTGACAATAATGCCATTATGGATTCCTACCGAACCATTTTTTATGACAGGCTGATTATTGGAATTTAATTCTGCTCTGCCATGGGTTACTAACCGAGAATGACCAAAAATCGTAAGGCTCTCACCTGACCCCTTTGTATCTCTTTTATTTTTTGTTGTGGCTGTGAAAATATTCGAAAATACATCAGATTTAATGAGACTTGAGGCAGCGACGGGTAATTTTAATACGTTTATAGAATCACTGGTTCTGAAGACAAGTCCAGATGCTTCCTTCCCTCGTGATTCTGATAATATATACAGATTTTCAACAATGTTTTGAATATACGAATATGAGAAATTCGATTGATCCCGTAAAAATACTCCAAATATCCCGCACATAATGAATCCTACAATATTTTTTTAAATCAGTAATTCTCTGATGAAATTCCAAAATCTCTTAAATCACGTCAATATCATGAAAACCAAAGGATTGTCAATTCATTTTCCCAATCTGCAGTAGAGTGTTCATTTCCTGAAAATAAAAAGATTATTCTGATTAAAAATGGATTTCACCATGGTTTATTGATTCCTGAAAAATGATATTGGTGGATATTCTGGAATTATGTTCCCTGGTAATTTTACAAGGAGAAAACGAGATTACTGTTCAAATCTTTGTAGTAATGAATGATTTGTCAATAAAAAGAAATTATGAACCCCCTGGTATCAGAATCGATTGTATGTACCTTTTTTTCTTTTCAATCGGGTTGTATTCTGGATCGTTTTTTATCTTGATGGACACATTCTGCTGACCCCCCATTTTTTACGATACTGGAATTTCAAGGATCCCTCTCGAGAGATTAACTGTTGCTCGATTTTGGAGACGATGCCTCGTCTTTGAATGATAAGGATCTTTTTGTATGAATGCTGATAGTTTTCGGGTAGTTTAAAAAAAAATCAGGGAAATCAAAAATTTGCTTGTACCTCTTTATTCGATATATAAATAGCAGAGAATTCCCAATATATTCATACCACAATGACCCTGTCTGACCCGAAATCATCACCGCGAACTCAGTTTACCTTCGATATCATTACCCTCGTCAAAGGTACGACAATTGCAGAAATTATCTCCATCCTCGCTTCCCCCATCATCACTCGGCTCTTCGGTCCTGAAGCATTTGGTCTTGCCGCACTTTTTACCTCCATAACCGGCATTGTTGGTGTTGTTATATGCCTTTGTTATGAACCTGCAATTGTTCTCCCAAAATCGGATGAGGAAGCGGCGAATGTATTCGGTCTGTGCCTGCTCATTGCGGTCTGTATCTCCCTGGCGACAATCCCCCTCTTCTTTGTATTGCAACAACCCATTGTAGAGTTACTGAACGCCCCTCAACTTGGTGCTTTTATCTGGTTGATCCCGCCAACACTGTTTTTAAGCGGAACTTTTCTTGCTCTGAATTCCTGGAATACCAGAACAAGACAATATTATCGTTTATCGATTGCACGGATAATAAGTTCTTTTTCGACAACAGGTACACAGCTGGGGGCCGGTTTTCTCGGGTATGCAACAGGTGGGGTTCTCATTGGTGCAACTATTCTTGGACAATTCTTATCGACAGTCGTTCTCGGGTTACAAATCATAAGGGACCACCTCTCCTTTTTCAAACAGACTATTACGAGAAAAGGAATGGCTGAAGCTTTTAAACGTTACAGTAATTTTCCCAAATATCAGGTAATGGGTTCATTAATCAATACTCTGTCCTGGCAAATTCCCATCTTTTTGTTGTCATACTTCTTCTCAACATCAATTGTCGGATATTATTCGCTTGGAATGATGGTGGTGATGGTGCCCATGACTCTTATCGGTGCTGCCATTGCACAAGTCTTCTTCCAGAGAGCAGCAATGGTAAAACACGAAGGGTCTCTCTATTCTATTTTTTTAGAGGCATACTCATTTTTAATGAAGATATCTCTGTTTCCGTTGTTGCTTCTCGCATTCATAGGGCACGATCTTTTTGTTTTTTTATTTGGACCTTCCTGGGGTGAGGCAGGGTTTTACATTCAAATTTTGAGTGTATTTGCCGTAGCATTGTTTGTTACCTCACCCCTTAGTTCAATTTTAGCTATATCAGAAAAACAGAAAATAGGTTTAGTTTTAAGTTCAATTAGCTTAATACTCCGTTTTATCTCAATATATATTGGCGGGATTCTTGGCAGTGCACCATTATCAATTTTATTGTTCTCCTTAACTGGTTTGATAGGGTACGGGTGTTCTGGCATTTATTTTATGCATCTCGCCGGAGTAGAGGTACAGAAAACATTAAAAATCATCATGATAAATTTACTTGTTTTCCTTCCGGCAGGTTTAATAATGTCAGTTTCAAAAATTTTAAATTTTAGCAGTGCTTTGGAAATAATCCTGGCAACATTTTTATTATTGATTTATTGTGGATATCTCTTTAAAACCGATACGACAATTCGTGACATTGTTCGAAATTATCCTCTGTTTAAGTAAGATTAAACTCTTCAGGAAATTTATGTGAATTGCAATAATTTTAAGCGATTGAAACGAAAACACGGTTAAAAAATAAAGATTATTATGATTTTGTTGTTTGTTTCATTCGACAGGAGAATAAATTTTTTTCACTCCTGAAATAAATTATTGCCGTAGATTTTCCACCCGATTGAGGTTGTTATAAATAAGCTAAATAAAATAATATAGTATAGGTAATCTTAATCGAAGCTTTCATTGCCGAATGGGTAGGATCTTCTGATAAAAAATGTGCTTGTTACGGGGGGAATAATTGAACAGACGATTAAAGATCTCCGTTGGGGGATGCGAAGATGTGGCTGATATCGTTCGTGAAAATTTGAGAACAATTGACGTAGTTGAAATAATAAATTCTGATACGTTAAAACGGTCGAATGAAGATTTAAGTCTGACAAACATATGGGAAATTTTAAAATCTGATACGTTACGACAATCTGACATAATTTATTGGGTTTATGGCAGAGGTCCCTCAATAAAAAATTTTTTTCCTATCTGGATAAAAAAATATCCTATAATTATTGATCACTGGATCGGTTCGGATATTCTCTGGGAAACGAAAGATCGAAGTAAAAAAAACAGAATCAATCCACTCCGTAAATTCATCCAGGAATGCATTGTACGCTGGAAAATAAAACTTGGAGGACTCATTGAATTAACTACTGCTCCCTGGTTGGTTGCTGAATTATCAGATCTTCATGTCAAGGCAAAAAATTTACCCATTACTACCATTGATATCCATAAACTTGGACCGGTTGATATTCAGAAAGTACGGGATATCGATTTTTTTAGTTACGTTCCTTTCAGAAGTTTCGAATTTTATGGAGGGGATAAAATAATACAACTTGCTCAGAGATGGCAAAATTATAAATTTTTAATAATTTGCGTGGATCTGGATGAAATTCCTTTCGAGTTCGTGAAAAAATTCCCGGAAAATGTAACTATTTCCTCTAAAATAAATCCAAGTAACATGTCTGAACTGTATCAAAGATCAAAGTATTTTATCAGATACACTCAACACGATGCTATTTCGTTGAGTGTTTTAGAATCCCTGTATTTTAAACTTCATGTTTTATGGACGTATGAGTTTCCCTGTACGCAAAAAATCGAAAGCCAGGAGATATTATCAGACTCAATCCCTGCTTTAATACAAAATTGGCATCCCAATGAAGACGGTCACGCCTTTGTAATCGAAAATTATTCAATTGAAAAATGGAGATCGAATTTTTTAGAGATCATAAAAACTCAAACAACACTATTACAGTGAAATCGTATGTGCGTGGGGCATCCATGCCATAGGTGTTCTCGCGGCAGTCTTTTAACTGTGGTTAAAAGAAGTTTCAGTTACCTTGAATTCTCCCATCTTACTATCTCTTCCCCGCTTGTCATCCAGGCATTCTTTTCGCTGCAATATTTTAGAATTCTCTCATAAAATTTTCTTTGATCGCCGAAAAAAAAGGTATTATGCCAAAGGACAGTCAGGGTCCCATGATACCGTTCAACGGTATCAATCAGCTGTTTTGTTATCTTCCATGCTGCTTCAGACTCAAGATTCATATGTTTACTCAGTGTGTTATCCATGATCGCGAGGGGGATCTCTACTATGTCAATTTTACGTTCTTTTACAAGGTTAAATGGTCGGAATGGCTGGCACATTCCATTTCGGAACCCAACACAGGTAGCATACCCAAGTGTAGAGTCATACAAGAATCCTGCATCGCATAAATATTCCCACGTTTCCGGAACTTTAAACCGGAGATAATGGTTCCGGTAACCGACAATGGTTTTGTTCAGAATTTTCTCCAGCTGGTGCTTTTTTTCTTTCATCTGAACCGGGTCATTGTATACAGTATGTCCTCCGTGTAAACCAACTTCACACCCCCTGTCAGAAAGTTCACCAATGATCGCTTCACAGTTTTCAATGTCGTAATTATACTCCTGATCGCCTGGTTTCTGCACCATGAAATAAAAACTGCTTTTTGCATCATAGCGATCTTCAATTTCCAGGATGTCGGAAAAGTTCCAAAAAGGTACCTTCTTCGAACGCATTTGTGTCAGTAACTTTATGTACGGAGAAAATCTGAGAGTTCCAACCTTGCCAATTGCCTCATACGCTTTCTCCCCCATTTTTTTATACAGTTCATCAATATCATGTGTCAGGCAGACAGCAAATGGCTTGTTTTCTGGATATTCTGTATGGTATCCGTGTTCAAGCAGGTATTTCGAAACGCGGGGCTCAAAAATATTCCGGTTTGAAGTCGCGTAATAGGGGAACCGTTCAAATTGATCACGTATCTGAGAATGATATTCTTCTTTTCGGGTAAAAAGATCCCATATTTCTGGATCTTTTTGTAATATTTCATACATATCCATACTGATAACCGGTTTCTCGTTAAAGTCTGTTTATCTGTTACCGACGTTTTTTCATCCAAATTATTGCAATTCGTAGTGTATAGTATCTTTATAGTTAACAACTGTATTTTATTTTATTCTCANGATTTCGTTCATCCGTTTTCCAGTTCATTCGCCGGTATTCTTTTTTTTTGTGAATATGTTTCTTGAATTCACTCATTC
>JGI20214J51650_10002873_pt1 | contig 10821 bp, 8 predicted proteins | sample WetSurMetagenome_FD_51650 | JGI IMG/M metagenome (IMG submission 51650)
TTCTTCGCTCCCCATGGGGTCGGGGTAAACGAAGAAAATCAATGAGGGTTTATGCAAAATTTCTAGTACTCATTAAATTCAAAATTGCTATTTAAGGCCTGAATTCGTGATTCTGAAATAATCAAACAAAACGTTGAATTCACTCTGATCCTGTTCAGGCATCTGCATGCCAGGCATCCTCATGGATGATCTGCCGACCTCTGATCCGTTACAAACTATCAGTCCTGCTTTTACATCTCTCAGATTTAATTCAACGGTGCCGATCTTGCTGAATACTTTTCCATCTCTTGAGTATGAACCGGTTATTATGCCGCCCTTTCTTTCAAGTTTAAGGATGAGAGAATAATTATTATCAGTAATTACATCCGTACTCCTGAAGCCGGCTAAAGAAAAATAATTGGCATTTTTCTCAACAATCATATCAAGCACACCGCTTGCACCGCCTGTTGCACCCCTCATTGGTCTGGGGTTTGACCTGTATACCAGCTTCACGAAATTATCTTCATCCTGCATAGCTATCAATCCACCCTGCTGATTATATGCAGAAGGTTTTCTGGAGTATGTGACTTTTGAAACAATTATCCAGTCAGTATTTGCACTCTGCAAAAGAATATTCTCAGCAGTATTTGTAGCACCGAGTATATCACCTTTTTGTCCTTTAATAAGAATAGAACCGGGTGTTTTGGATAGACTCCAGTTATCTTTGTTTTCACGGATCCAACTCCACTGCCTGCCAGGAATGTTACCATTAAATTCATCACTTACAGATTTTGTACCAAAGTTCACTGAGTACTCTTTCTTATCCACTGTAATATAATCCGTCAGAATTATTGATGCTGATCCGGGTATGCCTTTGGCCTGGATTGTTTCGACACCGACGGCCGGGTCAGCAGGTGTGACATTGACAACCGGTGCTTTTGCTGATTCGCCTGGCATCAGGTAACTATAACCTGTAACTTCCGGATTAAATCCTTGTATACTTTTACTATCAACGTTAATTGAGGCCGGACTTAGATTCGGCATAATTTTAACAGGGAAGCTGCTCGATTCTGTAACATCTCCTATTGTCACTGCTGCCATAATAGTCGCTACCCCGACACCTTTTGCAGTAACTACGCCTTTATTATCAACAGTTGCNGCAGAAGGATTACTGCTTGTATAAGTAACTGCTGCTTTTGAAATATCGTAAAAGCTGTCATCTGTCATAGCGGCTGTAACACTGGTTTTTACACCTGAACCATTCCTGAGAACAACAGTTCCGCATTCTGCAACTACCGTTTTAAGAACAGGTATCAAAGAACCACTCATTGTTGCTGTTACAGAGCCCCTGATATCTTTTGAAGAAGAACCTATCTCGAACAAGTATTTTCCCTGATCAAAAGTCATTTTATTCTTTTCCATATCCCAGAACCAGAGATCAGCACAGTTAATATCAATCTTAACTGTTCTTGTAATTCCGGCCGGTATCATGACNCTCTGAAATCCTTTTAACCTTTTGATAGGTCTTTGCAGTGAAGCAGGGGCATCNGGTGTTCTCATATATACCTGTACAACTTCGTCTCCATCAACACTACCAGAATTTTTAACATCAACTGTTATGGTGATTTTATCCTGAGGCGTGACTGAACTCTGGCTTATTCTGAAATTGCTGTACCCAAATGATGTATACGAAAGCCCGTATCCAAATTCGTAAGAAACATCTTTGTTAAAATACCAGAATGTGCGTCCGTTTTTACCGTTGCCACCTCTGAGAGTATAATCAGTTATTTCAGGCAGGTCNTTTAGTGATTTGTACCAGGTCGCATTGAGTTTGCCACCGGGATTTACATCACCGAAAAGCACGCTTGCAATTGCATCTCCCTGAGCCTGTCCATTATATCCGGTCCAGATAATCCCGGGAATATTTGGAAGGTTCTTGAATTCTTCAACTTCAACGCAACCAAGAGTCTGCAATACAACGATTGTAATAGGATTGACTGCAGCTACAGCTTTGATGAGATCTACCTGGTTGCCCGGGAGGAGAAGAGTGAGTCTGTCAGCTTCTTCTGTAGCAGTTTTCTCATCTGTCCCCACAAACACAATTGCAGCGTCTGCTGATGCAGCTAAAGCAATAGTTTCTTTGTCGATGGGTACATCTGTTATAGCTTTATATACCAGGAACAGCGTCTGTGGCCCGTTCAGACCGAGTTTATTGACCTTCACCTTCATCATACTGCCGGCACCATAAGCGCCTCCCGGTCTTGTGCCCGATGCAACAGTTGCATTCAGAGTACTGAGAAGGTTTCCTTCCGGTGAGCCCACTCTTACTTCAATTGTACCACCATCAACAGTTATATTTACATTTATCCCTATAGTATCAACATTTGTAAGATCAATATTATCATAAGCTGTCCATGAACCGTCGTCAATAGTTCTTACCTGATTTAAAGTTCCCATGCCAAAGCCGACAGTGATCCCCTTTGATGATGAACTATATTTTGTTGCATCGAACTTTGCTACAGTTCCATTAGATTTTCTCAATTCAAAAGCCGACACATAAAAAAGATTGCTTTTGTTTGTTGTAGTGGCACCCGAACTGGAAACCACTTCAGTTGATAATCCTTTTTCTGAAATATATTTTTTGATTCCTGCAAGNGGAGTAACCGAGTTCTCCTGGGAAGGTCTTCCTGAATATGGACCAAGTTCGACTTTATCAACCTGTGGACCAATAAGTGCAATTTTTTTAAGTTCCGAGGGATTAAGAGGCAGAGCTTTTTTATTTGTTTTTGTACTCATAATATTTTTCAGGAGAACAGGTGTTTTTGTAGCAATTTCTCTTGCAAGAGCTTTGTTCGCCGGAGAACCAATCACATTTGGTTGTGCAAGCGAATATGGTACCTTTGAGGCAGGATCAAACTCGCCTAACTTCATCCTTATGGTAAAAATGTGAAGTAATGCCTGGTCTATGTCAGCTATGGTGATCAGACCCTTATTCAGTGCGTCAATTGCTTTTGACTGGTAAACACTGCCACAATCGATATCAACACCTGCTTTAAGTCCGGCTGCAGCTGCACCTGTAAGATCCTTGACAAAAGCATGACCCGTAAATATTTCTTCAACAGCTGAGCAGTCACCTGTTATATAGCCTTTCAGACCATAAGTTCTTCTTAGTATTGTATCAAGATATAACTTACTTGCTGATGTCGGAATACCGTTTACAGCATTGTATGATGACATTACCGAGGGCAAATTGTCTTTTTCAATGAGATTTTTATAGGGNGCTAAATAAAATTCACGCATATCCCTGCTATCCATATTGGAGCTGCTGACATGACGGTCGAATTCACTGTTGTTTGCAAAATAGTGCTTTCCACAGGGGACAGTTTTCAGGTATGTGGGATCATTTCCCATCATCCCTCTTACAAAGCCACCTGCCATCTGTGAAATCAGAAATGGATCCTCGCCATATGATTCTCCGGTTCTTCCCCATCTGGGATCTCTTATCGGTTCAACAACAGGTGAATAGTATGTTAGTCCGGAAATGACCGGCGAGTTTAATGCTCTTGCTTCATCTGAGATTGCATTAGTTTCCCTCTGCATTAAAGATGGGTCCCACGAAGATCCAAGAGCAACACTGTTTGGGAATGAAGTAGGAGAAGCGCCGCCTGAACCGAACCGACCCATTACCCCATGCAAAGCTTCACTCCAGACATTGAATGCATTAATTCCCAATCTTGGAACTGCTGCCATGTTATTCCCAAGCAGACTTTCCTTTTCTTCAAAGGTAAGTCGTGAAACGAGGTCAGCTGCTCTTTCTTCAAACGAATATGAAATATTCAGATAAATAGGACTTTTTGCAGTAGTTCCACCGGAATCAGCAGTTTTGTTTGCCGACAGGAAAATAATAATTATAATTCCGGTAAATGCCAGCAAATTTCTTTTAANAAATCTCTTCTTCATAGTCAATTTTTTTGATTTTTTAATATAGTCAGTTATTGGGTCTGAATGCTATTACAGAGTAATAAAAATTATTCTCAAAGTAAGTTGAAGTTAATTTAAATCATTATGTTTTTGGGCATAAAGCATCAGATTTCTCTATTATTTTGTCCGTTATACAAAAAAAGGTCATTGAATAAAATAATTAATGAACATTTACTGGTCCAATAAGGTTTCATCACGTATGATATTTAATTTGGTCAGGATTTTCTATCTTTCCATAGTAATGATAATAGAACCGCGGCATAAGTAGCTGGCAGATTTAAAATACCTGCTTGTCAGGTGAAATATAAATAAGAAAGTAATATTAAAAGTATGGGAAAAAAATCTTACTTAAGGAGTACAGAATGGTTCGGGAAAGATGATAAGATGGGTTTCGTGCATCGGAGCTGGTTAAGGAACCAGGGCCATCCCGATCATATGTTCAGGGGTAAACCTGTAATAGGCATCTGTAATACATGGTCCGATCTGACACCCTGCAATGGCCATTTACGGGAATTTGCAGAAATAGTGAAACGCGGAGTGTATGAGGCAGGAGGTTTCCCTCTGGAATTCCCTGTAATGTCGCTTGGCGAAACATTAATGAAACCATCAACTATGCTTTGGAGAAACCTTGCTAGCATGGATGTGGAAGAGACAATCAGGGCTAATCCGCTTGATGGCATCGTTCTGCTGACTGGCTGTGATAAAACAACTCCGTCGACCCTGATGGGAGCTGCTAGTGTGAATCTGCCGACAATTGTGGTACCAGGCGGACCAATGCTAAACGGTAAATTCAGGGGGAAAGATATTGGGTCCGGTACAGCTACCTGGCAACTGTCGGAGGGTATGAAAGCTGGTACGGTAACAAGGGAAGATTTAATTGAGGCTGAAACCTGCATGTCGCGGAGCGCCGGCCATTGCATGACAATGGGTACGGCATCCACAATGGCTACAATGGTAGAAGCTCTCGGGCTGACATTGCCAGGTGCTTCTGCTATCCCGGCCGTCGACTCGCGGAAAAAGGTTATGGCTCACCTTTCCGGTAACAGAATAGTCGAGATGGTTAATGAGAACATGAAAATGTCGGATATACTAACCAGGAAAGCATTCGAAAACGCAATAAGGATTAACTCAGCTGTAGGTGGTTCAACCAATTTTGTCATTCATCTGATAGCCCTGGCCGGCAGGATAGGTGTTGAGGTTACCCTTGATGATTTTGATCGCGTGGGAAGTGATATGCCGCTGTTATTAAACCTTATGCCCTCCGGAAAATATCTTATGGAGGATTTCTATTACGCGGGTGGATTACCTGTGATCATCGATCAGCTAAGTAAGATCATCCATTCAGATGCTCTTACTGTCAATGGAAAATCTATAGGTGAAAACTGTAAGGGAGCAGCTTGTTATAATAATGAGGTAATAGCGCCACTTGATAAACCGTTAAAGGATAAAGCAGGAATTGCTGTGTTAAAGGGCAACCTGTGCGAGAATGGAGCTGTTATCAAACCTTCAGCTACTTCAGGAAAATTGCTGCATCATAAAGGCAGGGCGGTTGTCTTTGAAAATATTGAGGATTATCACACCAGAATTGATAATCCGGATCTTGATATTGACGAGAATTGTATAATGGTATTGAAGGGTGCTGGTCCTGTTGGCTATCCGGGAATGCCTGAGGTTGGAAATCTGGAACTCCCTGAAAAACTGATTAAGAAAGGAATTACTGATATGGTTCGCATTTCTGATGCCCGCATGAGTGGAACAGCTTATGGAACTGTTGTGCTGCATGTTTCTCCGGAATCATCAGTAGGAGGAACCCTTGCACTGGTGAAATCAGGAGATATCATTGAACTTAATGTGGAGAAACGGTCTCTTACGCTTCTTGTACCAGAAGAAGAACTGGAAAAGAGGCGAAGTGAATGGGTAGCTCCAAAGCCATCAACTGAACGCGGGTATGTGAGTATGTTCATAAAGCATGTTGAGCAGGCCGACAAAGGTTGTGATTTTGACTTCCTAAAAGGGGGATCAGGATCAGTCGTCTTAAGAGATTTGCATTAATAGTACTTTCTCGGGTAATCTGAATGAATTAAACCGGATGACATTCATAATTATAGCCCTGGCAATTTCTTTACAGATTTTTTTGTCTGTAAAAAAAGTAAGCCCTTTTATTTCACTTCTTTTAGTAGCTATCCTCAGTGGTTTCTTTCTTGGAATGAAACCACAGGAAATAATTCAATCAATAGAGAAAGGTGTGGGAAGCACTCTGTCGGGTCTGGCGCTTATACTCTGTCTGGGAGCTGTACTTGGGAAGATACTTGAATTAAGTGGTGCAGCAAAAAAAATATCAGTTACTTTAATAAAAGGTTTTGGAATAAAGAACATACAGTGGTCACTTCTTCTCACCGGTTTTCTGGTCGGACTTCCCCTTTACTATAATGCCGGCTTCATTATTCTGTTACCTCTGGTTTTCTCTGTTGCCAAGGAAACACGTCTGCCTCTGCTTTATCTGGTTATCCCGATGGCTGCCTCACTTTCAACCGTGCATTGTTTCCTTCCACCACATCCGAGTCCTGTTATTCTGGTAAATGCTTTTCATGCCGACCTTGGTAAGACATTGATATACGGAATAATAGTTGCAATACCTGCTATTGTCATTGCAGGACCTATTCTGGGAACGCTCCTTAAAAATGTAAAAATTGATATAGTTGGGTTATTCTCATCCAAAGAGGATATCCCGTATGAAAATCTGCCGGCTGCCTTGCCAAGCTTTATAATTGCTATGCTTCCTGTATTTCTCATAACTTCTTCAGTGATATCAAGAAGTTTTCTGCCAGCGGAATCACTAGTAAATAGAATTCTTTCCTTTTTGGGTGATGCCAATATCGCTTTGTTAATAGCTGTTCTGGTTGCATTATGGTACTTTGGACTCAGGTCGGGGCGAAAAATGGAAAATGTAATGAAGTGGCTTAATGAGGGGATCTCCGGGATATCTGTCATTCTTTTAATTATAACTGCTGGAGGCGTTTTTAAACAGGTACTTACTGATAGCGGTACAGCTGAGTACATTTCCTCTCTTAGCAGACAATGGCAGATGCCTGTTCTGGTATTTGCCTGGCTTGTTACCGCATTGCTCAGGGTAACTATCGGCTCAGCAACTGTTGCTGGGATAACAGCCTCAGGGATAATAGCACCTCTTCTGGCTACAACTCATGTATCACCGGAATTGCTGGTGCTGGCTGTAGGAGCGGGCAGCGTATTTATGTCGCATGTAAATGACACAGCTTTCTGGATGTTCAAGGAATTTTTTAACCTGTCAATAAAACAGACTTTTTTTTCATGGACATTAATGGAGACAACTATCTCTTTTATTGGCCTGATTGGGGTTTTGATTCTAAATTCCATAATCTGATCCGGAAAAGAATTTATATCTTTCCATAGAAATGTAATGGCATTGCCTTTTTTTGAAACTAAAAGCTTTACTCTGCGAAATAATCACACATTTTTAATTAAATATTTTCAATTATGAAATATCTGATAAGAATTACTTTGGTAGCCCTTTGTTTCATGCTGGTTCTTCAGAATGAAGCGACAGGTCAGTCTGGCAGGACGGGAATTATTTCACCCGAAATCCATAAAGACAGAACAGTTACCTTCCACTTTCTATCACCAAATGCCAGAGAGGTTAAGCTAAGTACACAGTTCATAAATGGTCCCCAGTCTATGACAAAAGATAGTGAGGGGGTATGGAGCATAACCCTTGGACCTGTTGATCCTGATATTTATCCATATTGTTTTATTGTTGATGGCATTCAGGTAGCAGATCCGAATAATTCCTGGATATTTCCAAATGAAGGATTCCAGAACAGTGTTATTGAGATTCCTGCCGATAACCCTCAGGTATATACGGTTCAAAATGTTCCTCACGGAACAGTTTCATACCGTTATTATTTTTCTAACGAACTTGGAACCAGGCCGATTCTTATTTATACTCCTCCGGGGTATGAACAATCTTCAAAAGTGAAATATCCTGTCTTTTTCCTTCTGCATGGGACAACAGATACTGAGGAAACATGGACCAAGGTTGGCAGGGCTAATATAATACTCGACAATCTTATAGCACAAGGGAAAGCTAAACCGATGATAATAGTCATGCCATATGGCAGGGCATTCCCATTAATCAGCAAGGGAGCGGGCTCACTTAGGAACTGGGATAATCTGCAGGAATTCCAGAAGGACTTTAAAAATTATATTCTTCCGTTTGTTGAAAAAAATTATAGAGTCAGGACCGACAGGGAGGGAAGAGCCATTGCCGGTTTCTCGGGTGGCGGCGGAACATCACTTTTTGTAGGACTTGGTAATCCTGACCTGTTTGCATATGTCTGTGGATATGCTCCGGGAATGCTAAAAGAAGAATTTGACAGAAATAATGCTGTCCCTTTTGCAAATCCTGAACTTACTAACAAAAGTCTAAAACTATTCTGGCTCGGTATCGGTAAAGATGATGGACTTTTTGGAGTATACCAGGAATATCTGAAGGTTTTAGATGCGAAAAAAATAAAACACCAGACATTTATTACTACTGGCGGTCATACATGGATGAATTGCAAAAAGTTTCTGAACGAAACAGCTCCATTGCTATTTAAATAATCCTGCCCTGCCCGGGCCAATCTGCCGGTATAAGCTGAACTGGGATTTATAATACCCAGTTCGTCAGGTGACCTTTAAATATCTTTGTATTAGAAGATAATATTGTAAAAAATATTTCTTAAAGAACTGTTTTTTTTGTTCGCAGGAATTATTTGAAGGAGATATTATCGTCAGATAATAATGATTCTCTTACTTTAATTTTTAAAATATAAAGATATAATCATTGAGAATACAATTTTTTTATATCTTTGTTTCGTAATTAGACGAAACACTAAATGAAATGGAGATAAAGGAAAAAGTGTACACTGATAAACAGGAAAAGATAGCCCGGTACTCAAAAGCACTGGGACATCCTGTAAGGGTGTTTATAATGGATTTCCTCGTGAAGAATACCGATAAATGTTGTTATAGTGGTGATATGGCTGAAGAACTTCCCATTGCCCGATCAACACTATCTCAGCATCTGAAAGAATTAAAAGAAGCAGGGTTGATTCAGGGTGAAATAAATCCCCCATATATTAAGTATTGTATAAATAAGGCCGGTTGGTCAGAAGCCAAAGAGTTGCTTGGTACTTTTTTTAACAGAAAATAGTAAATAGTTATATGATGGAAATAAAAATATTAGGAACAGGATGTTCCAAATGCAAAACACTTGAAAAGCTGACAAGGGATGTAGTTAGTAAGAATGGAATAGATGCAACTATTACCAAGGTGGAGGATATAATGGAGATTATGAAATACAACATAATGACTACACCGGCGCTAGTAATTGACGGGAAAGTGGTTACAAAAGGAATCATTCCTTCAGCTGCAGAGATTAAACAATTATTAACAAAATAAAAATATATTGTATGAAGAACTTAATACTCGCTGGTTTTATAATGTTGCTGATTTCAGGAGCATCATGTAATGCTCAATCAGAAAAAAAACAGACTCTTTCTTCTACTTCCGGAAACGATGTTGAAGTTTATTATTTTCACATGACAACCCGTTGTGTAACATGCAAAACGGTGGAAGCAGAAGCAAGAAAGAACGTTGAGATGCTTTATGCCGACAAGGTTAAAGCAGGTAAAATAAGCTTTACTGCCTTAAATCTGGAAGAAGCAACCGGTAAATCGATGGGTGAAAAACTGGGTGTAAACAGTCAGACACTACTGATTGTCAAAGGAGACCAGAAGATCAATATTACAAATGAAGGTTTCCTTTATGCTGTTTCACAACCACAAAAATTCACTGAGGTTATGAAATCGAAGATAGATCCTTTGATTAAATAATTCAGGTTGCCGGTTCCTTGTTACTAGTTGCTAGTTCTTTTTGGTAAGGTATTGACGGCTAAGCAATAAGCAACCAGAAGCCAGCAACCAGCAACCAGTTAACTCAATATTTCTCTAATGAATTTTCTTACAAATCTGCTTGATAATAGTTCAATGCCATGGCTCACAGCCTTAATACTGGGCTTGATGACAGCAATCAGTCCATGTCCCCTGGCAACGAATATAACAGCAGTCGGATTTATAAGCAAAGATCTGGAAAATCGCAATAGAGTTTTTTACAATGGGTTATTTTATACACTTGGAAGAGTAGTTACCTATACAGTAATTCCACTAATTATTTTCCTTGGAGCAGATCAGTTTAAATTCTCCGGGTTCTTCCAGCGGTATGGTGAGAAAATCATCGGACCCTTGTTACTTATAATCGGAATATTCATGCTTGATATCATCAGGATAAATTTCCCCGGCTTTGGAAGACTCACTGAAAAGATGGAAAAGAGAAAGTCGTGGAGGTTTATTGATGCATTATTACTTGGAGCAATATTTGCACTCGCGTTTTGTCCTTATAGTGGAGTCCTCTATTTCGGAATGCTTGTTCCATTAACCATATCAAGTGCTTCCGGACTATACCTGCCAATTATCTTTGCTGTGGCAACAGGGCTCCCGGTAATCCTTTTTGCATGGGTGCTGGCTTATTCAGTATCCGGATTAGGAGGCCTTTACAATAAAATAAAAATATTTGAACTATGGTTCCGTAGAGCCATTGCTGTAGTCTTTATCATTGTTGGTGTTTATTATATAGTCAGGATTTACTTATAAAAAATGACTTTCAAGAATAATGATCCATNGATTTTCTTCGTTTACCCCGACCCCAAGGGGAGCGAAGAACCGAGCCCCCGATTTATCGGGGCGAGCTCGGCGCAGCCAAAATCAATTTACTCCCCCTGGG
>JGI20214J51650_10002874_pt1 | contig 10820 bp, 9 predicted proteins | sample WetSurMetagenome_FD_51650 | JGI IMG/M metagenome (IMG submission 51650)
AAAATGACGGCAATGAAACGGTTGAACTCACCCTCACCGCCAATGCCTCTTACACCCTCACTTCGCCGACCAGCGCCAAGGTTACGATCGTGAATGCCGAAAAGCCCGCTGTGACAGTCACCGCCAAGGACAAAAGCATCACTGAAGCAGGCACTTTCACCGGCAGATTCACCGTCACCCGCAGCGGTTCTTCGACCTCGGCCCTCACGGTAGAATATGCGACAACCGGCTCCACAGCAGCGGACGGCGTGGATTATACGCACCTCTCAGGCTCTCTTACCATTCCCGCCGGTTCAGCCTCGGCAAACATCCAAGTAAAACCCATTGACAATGCGGAATATGAAGGGAACAAGACCGTAATGGTCACCCTCCTGGGCAATGCAAAGTACCGTTGCGGCTCCCCCGACAATGCCACCATGACCATCCGGGAAAATGATCTGCCAACGGTCACCTTATCCGCGTTCGATGCCATCGCTGCCAAGCCGGACAATACCGGAAAGCTGAAGGTTTCCCGGACAGGGACCACGGCGAACGCCCTGGCGGTTAAATACACGGTTGCCGGCACCGCTGTAAATGGCGTTGACTACCAAAAACTCTCCAAGACCGTCTCCATTCCAAAGGGTAAGGCATCGGTCAACATCACCATAACCCCACTCGATGACAACCAAACGGAGCCTAATCAGACAGTCATTCTCTCCCTGGCAGCCAACGAAACGGCCTACAAGATCGGGACACCGAACAAAGGAACGGTCACCATTCTGGGGGACAACATGCCGAAAGTGAGCGTTGTTGCCACAGACCCCACCGCCTCGGAAGCGGGACCAAAGTCAGGTCGATTTACGATCAGTCGTACCGGAAGCACCAGTTCCGCATTAGCTGTAAAATACACCTTCACGGGCACGGCGACGAATGGGACGGACTACGCGAATCTGCCGCTGACGACAACCATTCCCGCCGGAGCAAGCGCCATCGATGTCACCCTTACACCCATTGACGACGGGATCGCTGAGGGGATCGAGACCGTTGAGCTCAATCTTGTGGACACCAAGGCGTACGCTGCCGTCCCATCGGCACGGAGTGCGGTTGTCAATATCGCTGACAATGATTGAATGAGAGCCGCCCGCATCACTGAGAACGCGAGGTGGCCGTGTCGTGATCTGCCGGTCTTGCCAGCAGGCCCTCTATGCGAGGTCTGCAGCGTCTTCCATCAGCTGGGGGAACACTCGGGCAACTTTGTCTGCAGAAGCCAGCCGCTCTTTCACCTTCTGAAGGAAAGGCCGGCTTTCGGACCCCTCAAAGCACTCGATGGCCTCTGCGACCCATTTAATCACCTAGATGTTTTCGTGATCGACNAGCCATTCTTCCTGACGGGAAGGAAATCACTGAATATCTACCGACTGGCGACGAGAGGCCCGATAAGTTTCCAGCCTTTTCTCCGGTTCCTCCCGAGTGATGCCGCAGAGGTGCGGCAGATAGCCTCGAGGTTGCCCCGCGAAGTAAATCGATGATCATCTCGGCTTGGTATTTCTTTGTGTCCATTCGTGGCTGAAAAAGGGTTTCGCGTGACTTCGGGGCAATTGGATAACTTGACGTGCCGTGAGGAAGCGGATAAGGTGCAGGCGGTGATCAAAAACTACGAAAAGGCATCAGCTATGATCCAGGATCTCCCGGAAGGGCTTTCTGCCAGCTTGGAAGATTATCTCGAGGTCATCTACCATCTGGAGCGGTCTAACCGCGTGGCACGTGCCAAAGACATTGCCGACCAGATGAGTGTTCAACGCGCTTCGGTAACGGGGGCGCTCAAGGCCTTGGCGGGCCGCGGGCTGATCAATTACAGTCCGTATAGCTACATCACTTTGACTTCCGCCGGGCGCACGGTTGCTCAAGATATCATCCGCCGCCACGAAACCCTCAAGGAATTCTTCATCTCGGCACTGCAACTGGATCCTCCAGGGGCTGAGGCCAATGCCTGCCGTGTTGAACACGCGATTGACCCCATGGCCGTCGATCGCCTGGTTCGTTTTCTCGAATTCATCAAGATGTGTCCCCGTACGGGCTTGGACTGGTTCAGCGCCTTTGCCCGATATTGTCAAAAGGGTTCTCAGACCTCCAATTGCGAGGACTGCCTGAGAGTTTGCCTGGATAGATTTGTTGTCGCTGAAAAGACTGAGAAATCTTAACCCCCCTGCCATTTTCCGGCGGTTGTTCGATACTCTTTTCTGGAGCGGGCTAAATTGACGGAAAAGTCCAGAAGTGCAGAACTCTCCTCGAATGCTAATTCACAAAAATCCCCCAGATGTTCGGCACTCCTTTTGAAGTCATCCACAAATGCTGGGAAATCGGCAGCGCCATACCAGTCTTTGTAATCCTTCAGACCCGCTTCAAGATGGTCGAGAACCTCCCGGGTGAACGGGTTCATCTGGGTAATCGCAGAGTAGAGGGCAGCGTTTTGAGCAAACATTCGGCCGAGAAGATTCATCTCCAACCGGTAGCTGGGGCTTGTAAATTCCATGGTTTCGGCCACATCGACTTCCAGGTCCCGCAAGACTCGACCGGTCAGCATGGTGGTCACATGAAACAGCACCTGAATAATACTCATCATGTAATCGTGTCTTTCAGGAGTACATTCCCTGATGCGAATCCCCTGATTTTCAAACAGCCGCCGCAGATAGCGCCATTCTAAAGGGGCAATGCGCACCGGGCAGGCGACGATGGTTTGCCCGGCAAAAGACGAAATGTTCCCCCCAAACATGGGATGCAATCCCACAACAGATGAAGGAGAGCCCATCATTGCCTGAACGGGACCGACCTTCAGGCTGCTCAAATCCATAAGAAGCTGCTCGGGGCGAGCATGCACAGCAAGCTCCCGGATGATGTCCACCGTCTCGTGAAGCGGCACCGCAAAAAGGACTACATCGGATATTCGCATGATCTCTTTGTGGTCATGACCCGGGTCAAGGTCGGAGACGAACACCTGATACCCTTGGGTCTCAAAGAAGTGGCCGAACAATTGGCCCATCTGGCCATTACCACCGATAATCCCGATCGTTCTTCCGCGTCCCCAGCGCAGCTGTTCGCCTTCTTCCTGGTCAGGCCGAAAATAAGGGGGGTGCTGTTGGGCATCCATGAGGGGTCCTTCTAAAAACCACGAGCGCTTGCATAAAAAGTCTACCCGAATAACCGGCTCAATATCGGTTTCGTCATCCAATAATCGCTGTGAAACGGTTTTTCAACAGTCGGCTACAGGGTCCGCCCCACCGCCGTCGCCACAAGGCGGCATTCCTCGATCATCTTCTCAAAAACCCGAGGCCGCAACGACTGAGGGCCGTCGCTAAATGCTTCCTCCGGCCTGACGTGGACTTCTACAAGCAAACCGTCGGCCCCGGCTGCAATGGCCGCCTTGGAAACTGCCGGAACGAGATCCGCCCGACCGACTGCATGGCTTGGATCAACGATCACCGGCAGATGCGTCAACTGTTTCAGCAAAGGAACGGCGCTGATGTCAAGAGTGTTGCGAGTTTCGGTTTCAAAGGTCCGAATTCCCCGCTCACAGAGGATGACTCTCTCGTTCCCCTGTGCCAAAATGTATTCGGCCGACATCAAAAACTCCTTAATGGTTGCGCTCATACCACGCTTCAGGATAACCGGCTTCTCAATATTTCCCACTTCCGTCAACAGCCTGAAATTCTGCATATTTCTGGTGCCGATCTGGATGATATCCGCGTATCTGCACACCAGGACAGTGTCTCTGGGGTCCATGAGTTCCGTCACAACCAGCATTCCGGTTCGTTCCCGAACCGCATCCAGAAACTTAAGGCCCTTTTCACCCCAGCCTTGAAAAGCGTATGGCGAAGTTCGAGGTTTGAACGCCCCGCCGCGGAGAAAATGAACCCCCGAAGGGAGCAGGGCTTCAGCAATCTCCTCCAGAACCTCCCGACTTTCAACCGCACAGGGTCCTGCAAAAATCTGGATCTTTTGGCCTCCGATTTCCTGTCCGTCGACTTTGATGACGGTGTCTTCAGGCTTGAATTCCCTGCTGACCAGCTTGTAAGGCTTAAGGATGGGCAATACCGATTCCACCCCTGGCATTGATTCCAGGGGAACCTCTCGTAAAGAGCGCTCATCCCCGATCGCCCCTACGATGGTCCGATGCTCGCCTTTTGAGATATGGGCTCGGAAGCCAAGGTCTTCAAGGCGCCTTACCAGCCGATGCAGATCCTCATCCTCGTGTCCGGGTTTCAATACAATAATCATGAACGTTTTACCTCCTTGAAAGAAGGGCCAGGGCATCTGCTCTGTCCCAAGAAAAAAGGCCATTGGGAATTTGATTCCCGCGGCCCGAATTCTTTCATTGAATCTGAAAACAAAAGAGCCGCGGGACCACTTCGGGACACCCACGGCTTCGATGCACTCACTTAAAATAAATCGGCAGCCTTACATATCCCCAGCGCTCCCCGGAATTTCGCTGCAATAATAATAGCGGTAATACTTGGTAAACATCACCTCTCCTCGGTTTCAGTTTCGGTCGGAAGACTAACTAAAAAGAAAAGGGATTGTCAAGAAGATTTCCATCGAAATTGACACTTGAAAACACGCAAAACATCTTTAAGATGAAACAACGTAGGTGCACCTTGGCGTTATCCTAAGATGCTTCGCGGCATTGGCCCGCTAAAGAGACCATTATGATGAAGACTTTCTTTTCCTTCTGTTCCCGGGGGACCGCCGGTTTCGTGCTGGTTTTCTTTATTATGTTGGTCCCCGCCGGCTGCACCCACAAGGTTGCCACATTGCCGCCCGGCGGGTCCGCCTCTTCCGCCGGCTCCCTCCCGCCTCCCACCAAACCCTCTCAGTCCTATGACGTGGGCCCAAAGGTTGTAGAAAAATGCTTTGTTGACCCGGGGACCACCCAAACCATCATCCATGAAGTGGCTCCGCTCGAAACCGTTTGGAGAATCTCCAGAATGTACGATGTCTCCCCGGAAGCGATCTATGCGGCGAATTCTCTGAAACCCGGCAATCCCATACACCAGGGCCAAAAGCTCGTCATTCCAAATGCCAAGGCTCTTCGCAATGTTATCGCGCTTTACCCCAACTCGCGATGGAAATATATCGTCATTCACCACACCGCTACTGATGTCGGCAAGGCCTATCTCATCAACCGTTCGCATCAGGACCGAGGTTTCTGGAATGGGTTGGGGTACCATTTCCTGATCGATAATGGGACCTTGGGGAAAGGTGACGGTCAAATTGAGGTGGCGCCCCGCTGGATCAAACAACAGAGCGGAGCGCACTGCAATGTGGCGGGAATGAACGAGAAGGGAATCGGAATCGGCCTTGTCGGGAACTTCAATGCCGAGCCTCCCACGGCCGGTCAGCTTCAGTCGCTGAACTATCTCCTGAAAACCCTATGTGATTATTACCATATTCCAGTTACCCACATCATCGGCCACCGTGATGCACCGGGGGCAGCCACGGATTGCCCGGGCAGGCGATTTCCGATGGCCAGTGTCCGCCAATGCCTGGCAAAACCTTGATCTGCCCCTCGTCAGAGCGTTTTGAGCAAAGGCAAAGCGGCACGAAATTCCGGCGTTCCCGCCCGATTGAGGAGCTCGAAAATGATCATTTCCGTGGAACTGATCACCGCTCCAGCCCTTTCCAGACGCCGCAGACCGATCTCCCGGTTGATCTTGCTTCTGGAAGTCACAGCGTCGGCGGCAACATGCACGCGATAGCCCAAGCGCAAGGCATGGGCACCGGTATGAAAGATGCATACATGCGTCTCCAAGCCGACCAGCAGCAGGGTTCGGCGCCCCGACTGCTGCAGCGCGCGGAAGATACCCTCATTTTCCAGACAGCTGAACTCGAGCTTGGGGTAAATTGCCGGCAGAGAGACTCTCTGCAACAGTTCCGGCAAAAAACCACCCAACTTCTCGGCGTTGTGGACCGAAAACATGATCGGGATTTCAAAAATTCCGGCGATATCGAGTAGCGCGGCAGCGTTTTTGGTTACCAGATCATGATCCACACAAGGGTCCAGCATGACTTTTTGAATATCCACGAGCAGTATGATGCAATTTTCTCGGACCAAAAAATCGGCATAGGCGTTCATAGGAGTCCTCTCCCTCATCAGAATATTTAATTTTGGAGCACAAGCTCAGCGACCCGATCCGCCACCCGGGCGTCTCCCAACTTGTTTCTGATCAACCCGAGTTCTTGCCGCTGCTCTTTTAGCCGCTCCGGATGCTCCAGCAGGCTCAGTGCCGACGCCGCAATAAGCTCCGGTCGGGCATCACTTTGAATGAATTCGGGCACAATCTGCCGGCCGGCGATCAAATTGGGAAGGCCGATGAAGCTCACCCGTATCAGGTGTCGACCCAGATGATAACTCAGATTGGAGACCCTGTTAACAATGATCATCGGAGAGCCCAGGATGGCGGCTTCCAAGGTTGCCGTACCGGAGACCGTCAGCAGAAGGTCACAGGCGCGCATGACGCCGTAGGTGTCGCCGGTCGCCAGGCGCACCGGGAGTCCGTGCTCCGATAAGTCACCCTCGAACAAAGAGGGATGAAGAGAAGGGGCAACAGGAATGATAAAGGAAGCGTCAGGCAAACGATCTTTGATGATCTCCGCCGCATCCAGAAAAATGGGAAGGAGCGATCGGATTTCGCTCCGGCGACTGCCCGGCAGGAGTCCAATGAGCGGTCCTGAACCTGGCACCCGGTATCGTGCTCCTGCCTGCTCAGGAAGCGGTGGAGCCGGCAGGACATCCAGGAGGGGGTGCCCCACAAAGTCCACTTTCATGTTGAATTGAGCATAGAATTCGGTCTCGAAGGGTAAAATCACGGCCATCCGATCAACGAGCCGTCTGATGGTCCGCACCCTGCCGCTCCTCCACGCCCACACCTGCGGACTGATATAGTAAAACACTCTGATTCCAAGGCGCTTGGCGGTCCGGGCAAGGAGGAAATTAAAGTCCGGAAAGTCTATAAGGATAACCCTATCAGGAAGGCTTCTGCGAAGGTGAGTGGTGATGGTTCGCCACGCTCCATAGAGCACTTTGAGGTGGCCTGCAACCTCAGAGAGGCCTACGACCGACAGCTGCCGATGGTCCACCAGGACCTCAGCCCCTGCGTTTTGGAGAAGAGGTCCTCCCATACACGTGATCTGGATGCCGGGAGCACGGGCCTTAAGGGCTCGCACCAGATAGGAGCCGTGCAAATCGCCCGAAGCCTCTCCGGCGCTCAGAAAAACTTTGATGACCCGCCTCCTGAGTCCTGCCATCCCATCCGCATCTGTTGCTCGATTTGGGATGATATCTCCAAGGCAACGCTCAGTGCGCGCTTGCCTTCTCTGCCACCCACCGCGGGGTCCCCGCCGCTTCTGATTGCTTTGAGAAAAGCGAAGATTTCATCCTCCAGCGCGTCGTGCTCCTCGATTTCCATGTCTTCCATCGAGACCTGAGGATACCCGTCTTCATCGGGCTCTTCCTCTCGGTACACGGCATAGGCCCGACGTTCGGCAAAGTCCGCCACGAGATATGAATTCCCCTGAAACACGCGAAGTTTTCGCATGTTTTTGGTGGAAATACGGCTGGCAGTTAGGTTTGCGACAGCCCCATTCGCAAACTCCATCCGAACACTGGCGATGTCGGGCAAAGCCGTCAGCACGGCCACCCCGGATGCACGAAGTTCTTTCAGAGGTGAATCAATGATGTGCATGACAATATCGATATCGTGAATCATGAGATCCAGCACGACATCAACATCCAACCCCCGCTCGTTAAAGATCGCAAGGCGATCGGCTTCCACAAACATTGGATTCCTGAGATGCGGATGGATGGCGCTGAAGGCGGAATTGAAGCGTTCGAGGTGGCCGATCTGGAGGATGCAGCCGTTGCGCTCAGCCAGGGCAATCAGGTCATCTGCCTCGGTAACGGTTTGCGTCATGGGCTTTTCCAACAACACATGAACACCGGCCTCGAGAAAGTCTCTGGCGATGGGGTAGTGCAGTGGGGTCGGCGCGGCAATGCTGACCGCCTCCACCCGTCCGATGAGTTCCCGATAATTCACCGTGAATTCGGTCTCAAGCTGAGCGGCAACCGCTCTTGCACGGCCTTCATCGGGGTCGGCAACGACAATAAGGCCGGCTTCCGGCAGCCGGGCGTACTTCTGTGCATGAAACCCCCCGAGGTAGCCGACTCCCACCACACCAACCCGCACAGCATCAGGCCTGCTTTTTCGCAACAGGATGTTTGGCGGCGCAGAGGCGGGACGGGATTGCGGCAACATCAGGGAGTCAAAGTCTGAGCCCCCGCCCTCGGCAAGATTCAAACGGTCCGGACCATATTCCGTCAGATCCTTTTGGACCACGACGCTGATTCCCGAGGCATCGGCAGCATCAATCATTCTCTCCTGGTCGAAGATTATGGTTTTTCCGGCCTCAATCACCAGCACTTTGGCATTGACCCGCTTCATTGTGGCTACGGTTTCAAGCCCTACGGCCGGAACGTCAAATCTGAGATCCTGTCGAGGCTTGCTCACCTTAATGACCACCGCGCCTTCACGGCAGAGGTCCCCGCCGCGAACGATTGTGGCATCGGTGCCGTCGATGCCCTCTACGGCCAGGACCGACTGGTTCTTGACCACGAGGCACTGGCCGACGTCCAAATGCCCCATCCCTTTCGCCAACCTCCAGCCAAAGGCCATGTCCTCTTCTTCCCGCCGGTTCGGCTTGCGGCGCGTCAGGATACCCTCGGGTGCAAGAAGCGTCGGGAGCAGGATGGTGGATGCTTCGATCCGGATTCCATCCGCCTCCAGCTCCTGTGCAATAGCCCTGAGGAGGAAGTCATCTTTCTTATTTCTGAGTTTGTTCAGGAGTTTGACGGCACGCCAGTCCGGACGAATGCGAGCGTAGATCCTGGTCTTGTTGATGGCCCCGGCCATTGCAGCTCGGGTTATACCCGCCTTCTGGAAGGTGCGAATCAGCCGATTGAGCTGGCCCAGTTTGAGCAGATGGAATTCTTCGACGTGTTCTGCAAGGGCAACATCGGTCTCGCCCTGAAAGCCCACGGCCACAACCTGGAGACCGGAATCCGCGGCGGCATGAGCAAAAAGGAGCGGAAATTGTCCGCTCCCTGCAATCAAGCCAATTTTTTGAAGATCCTTCTGAGGATTCACAAAGGCGTCGTCCATTCAACACAACCTGTCCGTATTACCTGGTGACCCCTCGTTTTGAACGACCCTGCATGAACGCTATGAGGTTTTCCACCTCCGGAATGCTGTCAACCTCCTGGCGGATGGCGTTGATCGCGTCGGCAATCGTCAGCCCGGAGCGAAACATGATCCGATAACTGCTCTTCAGTGCTTGGATCGTGGTTCTTGGGAAACCGTGTCGCCTCAACCCGACTAAATTGGGACCGTAAAGTTTGGCCGGGGCCCCGAAAGCAAGCATGTAGGGCGGCATATCCATCCGCAGTCCGGATTTTCCACCGATAAAAGCATAAGCGCCGATGCGGATAAACTGGTGGATGGCCACCAACCCCCCCAAGATGGCGTAATCATCAATGCGCACATGTCCACCCAGAGTCGTAGCATTTGCCAGGATGACGAAGTTGCCGATATTGCAGTCGTGAGCAACGTGGGCATAGGCCATGAGCAGGTTGCGGTTGCCGACTCGAGTGACGCCGCCGCCGCCCTGGGTACCGCGATTGATGGTAACATTCTCTCGGATGATGTTATCGTTCCCGATCACCAACTGGGTCTCTTCATCTCGGTAGCTCAAGTCCTGGGGTGGATAGCCAATCGTTGAAAAGGGGAAAATCCGGTTGCGCTCACCAATTGTCGTCCAGCCGTCAATCATGGCATGTGGTCCGACAACCGTACCGGACCCGATGGTAACTTGAGGGCCGATGATCGAAAACGCTTCAATTTTCACATCTTCAGCCAGTTCCGCCCGGGGCGACACCACCGCAGTAGCATGAATCTCCATATGAGGGCCTATCTCCTTCCTACCGAATCAAACATCCATCTCCGACTTTCCGGGATCCAGAGTCGCCAAAATTTCGGCTTCCGCTACCAACTGATTAGCCACAAAAGCCTCCCCTTTCATTTTGAACACCGCACCTCTTTGTTTGATGAGTCTGAGCTTCAGAATCAACTGATCACCCGGCCGCACGGGCTTGCGAAAGCGCACCTTGTCCAGCCCCATCAAATAGACCGCTGATCGTTCCTTCTTGGGAGCATGGGAAAACGCCCAGAGCCCACCTGCCTGTGCCAGGGCTTCGATGATAAGGACACCGGGCATAACCGGGTGAGTTGGAAAATGTCCCTGAAAAAAGGGCTCGTTGATTGTTACATTCTTAAGGCCCACGATTTCGTCCTCACTAAAGACCAAAATTCGGTCCAATAGAAGAAACGGATATCGGTGGGGCATCATTTTCAGGATCTCAAGGATGTCCTTTTCCATAGCTATTCCCCGTGTATGGCTTTCTCAAGCTCCCGGACCTTCATTTTGAGTTGTCTGAGCTCCGCCTTAAGTTGGGGCAGACGCTTGACATTGACAGTCATTTTAAGCCATTCCTTGTGGGGCATTACGGGACTGCCCGACACATCCTCTCCCGCCTTAACCGATCGACCCACACCGGACTGCGCTCCAACCCGCACGCCATCCCCGATTTCGATGTGCCCCACCACTCCCACCTGCCCCGCGAGAACAACGTGCCTGCCGAGGCGCGTGCTGCCGGAAACCCCTACCTGAGCAATGAGGATGGAATGCTCCCCGATGACTACATTGTGGGCTATCTGGACCAAATTGTCGATTTT
>JGI20214J51650_10002875_pt1 | contig 10820 bp, 3 predicted proteins | sample WetSurMetagenome_FD_51650 | JGI IMG/M metagenome (IMG submission 51650)
CTCATAAATTTTTTAAAAGAAAATAAAAACCCGTTTGAAGGGATTATTGGATTTGAAGATACCGTGATTCCTGATCTTCAGACTGCAGTACTTTCACGCCATGATATTTTACTACTAGGTTTAAGAGGACAGGCCAAGACCAAAATTGCACGTCTGATGATAAACCTGCTCGATGAATATATTCCAGTTGTTGAAAATTCGGAATTGAATGATGATCCACTAAATCCATTGTCCGTTATTGCAAAAGAAACTTTAACAAGAGATGGAGATAAAACTAAAATTTCCTGGATTCATCGATCTGAAAGATACACAGAGAAACTTGCAACCCCGGATGTATCTGTTGCTGATCTAATTGGAGATGTTGATCCGATCAAAGCAGCAGCTCTTAAACTTCCTTACTCTGATGAAAGGGTTATTCATTTTGGATTAATCCCGAGATCTCACAGAGGAATTTTTGTTATAAATGAGCTGCCTGATCTGCAAGCGAGAATACAGGTAGCACTTTTTAACATCCTACAGGAAAGTGATATTCAAATCCGCGGATTTAAAGTTCGATTACCACTCGACATTCAATTTATATTTACTGCTAATCCTGAAGATTACACAAACAGAGGTTCGATTGTTACTCCGTTGAAGGATAGAATTGATAGTCAAATACTTACTCATTATCCAAAAAGTATTTCTATATCCAAAAGTATTACTCAACAGGAAGCGAAACTCACAGAGGATCAAAAACTTAAAATTAATACTGATGAAATATTACGCGATCTGGTTGAGCAAATTGCATTTGAAGCAAGAGGCAGTGAGTATATCGATTCGAAGAGTGGAGTATCTGCACGGCTTTCAATTTCTGCTTATGAAAATTTAATTAGCACAGCGGAACGACGAAGGATCATCAACAATGAAAATGAAACACATCTGAGAGTAAGTGATATTTATGGAGTGGTTCCATCAATCACAGGAAAGATTGAGCTTGTTTATGAAGGTGAACAAGAAGGACCAGCAAAAGTTGCACAGATATTAATTGGAAAAGCGATTCGCAATAATTTTATTCAATACTTCCCTTCTCCCGACAGTCTAAAAAAAACGCAGCAACCAAGTCCTTACCAGCCGATAATTGATTGGTTTAAGAAAGGAAATAAAGCAGACTTAATTATGAACTTATCTGATAAACAATATAAAGAGGTTCTGCAAAATATTCCTCAGCTTGAAAATGTCGTAAAGAAATTTCAACCTTCTATAAATGGTAATTCCAGATATTTGCTGATGGAATTTGTTCTTTTCGGATTATCAGAATATTCTTTGCTGAGCAGAACTAAAATTGAGGATGGTATTCAGTTCAGAGATATGTTAAGTTCAATGTTTACAATGCCTCAAGATGAAGATGATTTTGAAGATGAGGATGATGAATCACTGAGCAAGTTTTAATTTGTCATCCTGAACTTGTTTCAGGATCTTTAGCTCATTTCCTATAAGCTGTCCACAGGAGTTCTTTCAGAAATAAATTCGGCATAAATTATTTTTCCTCCCGTTCAACGATTTATTTATATTTCGATTGAAATTTCACAATAATAATAAGTTAGTTGAAGAAAAAAATAATTCTAATCGGTCCTGCTTATCCCTATCGCGGCGGAAATGCACTTTTTGTTACCCACACTTACGAATCGTTAAAGAATCATTTCGATATAAAAATTTATAATTACAAACTGCTTTATCCTTCAATTTTATTTCCGGGAACTACTCAATTTGACGAGAGCAAAGGGCAAGTCTTCAATATTCCCAGCGAAAGAGTTGTCAATTCAATAAATCCACTCAATTGGATTAAAGTTGCGGGAATGCTGACCAGAGAAAATGCTGATCTTGTTGTATTTGATTGGTGGCATCCTTTTTTTGGATTTTGTCATGGAATGATTTCGTTCCTTATCCGAAATAAATATAAAAATAAAATTCTGTTTATTACTGAAAATGTGGTTTCGCACGAAGCGAATGCTATTGATAAGTTCCTTACAAAAATTGGATTAATGTCTGCTTCAAAATTTTTGGCACTTTCAGGTATTGTTGAAAAAGAAGTTCAGCATTATTCCAAAGGTAAAAAAGTATATCGTTCTGAGTTACCAGTTTATGATTGTTATAGACAAGCTGAAGAAACAGACATTAAAAAACTGAAGAAAGATTTTGGTTTCGAAGAAAATTCGCTTGTTCTTCTATTTTTTGGATACGTAAGAAAATACAAAGGATTGGATATTCTCATTGAAGCATTTCCAAAAATTCTTTCACAAAATCCAAATGCGAAGTTGTTAATCGTCGGTGAGTTTTATGATGATCCTAAACAGTATTTTGATCTGATAAAGAAATTTAATATTGAACCAAATGTCGGAGTGATAAATCAGTTTGTCCCGAATGAGGAAGTTGCAAAGTATTACCAGGTTTCTGATTTAGTGATACTTCCCTACCGAAGCGCAACTCAAAGCGGTATTTTGAATGTAGCTTACGGATTTTATAAGCCAGTTATTGTAACGGATGTTGGCGGTCTGGCAGAATTTGTTGATGAAGGCAAGACAGGTTTTGTAGTAAAACCAAATTCACCAGATGAAATTGCAAAAGGAGTGCACAAATTCATTGAAAAAAAAGATAAAGTTGATTTTACTAATCAAATTCAGGAAAGAAACACGAAGAACAGTTTCAACCAATTACCTGAAGTAATTGAAAAAATCATAAACGAAAGTTTGTAGGGACAAGTCGCAACTCATCCCTACATATTTTTCTTATTTAAGTAATACCATCTTCTTTGTCTGAGTTAAATTTCCGGATTTTAATTGATAGAAGTACACACCACTGGTAAGTGATGAAGCATTGAATTCAACCTCATAATTTCCTGCCTGTTTTTGTTCGTTAACAAGCGTCATAAGTTCATTGCCAAGTACATCATAAACCTTCAAGGTTATCAATCCTAATTCCGCAATCCGGAATTCAATCTTTGTACTTGGGTTAAATGGATTGGGATAATTCTGAAATAGCTCATATTCTGATGGGAAGTTATCAGCATTATTTTCTACACTCGTGGGACTTGACCCCAGATATGCCAACCCTAAAATATTTTTCATCCCGACCGAACCAATTATTGTTCCGGAACCATTGTTAGGATTAATACTTATGAAATCATTTAACTCCGAAGCAATACCGATGACTCCATAAAGATTTAGATTTTCATCAAATACCAAATCGTTTGTAAGTTGATTTAAACCTGTATGTCCAACAATCGTTGTATCACCTGTTGAGATGTTGACTTTAAAAACAGCATCTTTGTTTGGTGGTAGAAACGATCTTGAAGTCGCCCACAGTTCATTCGTTTGTGGATTAAAAGTGATTCCCGAATAACTGCCAATTGCATCAACTACAAAAGATAAGTCACCGTTTGAAAGATCAATCGTATAAAGTTCTCCATTGACTCCGATTCCGTATAAAGTTCCTAAAGTATCAAATGCAATATCAGCAATTGAAGGAATGTTTACTGGAAACAAACTATATGAATCACCATATTCTGAATTTACCCTGATTATTTCCGCTGGACTTGAATATGTCTCCAATCCATATATAATTCCAGTAAGAGGATTAATTGCCAGACCCTTTACTTCAGGATAAAATGATTGACCAATAACTGAACCTGCACCTGTTTGAGGATTTATTGTAAGTATGTTTCCATCATTTTCAACTCCCGATGAAGCATAAATAGTCTTTTCAATTGCAGGAACTATCTGATAACAATTTCCACTCAAAGATATTCCCTGAAAATCAGGATCATTCGTTGTAAAATTATAAAGTACAGATGTGCTGCCAACCACACTTGGTGTATAATTGAATTGAAGACTTAATGAATCATAGGATGATAATGTCACCGGAAAAGAAAGAGTTGTAACAAGATTAAAATCACCAATTGATGAAGGTATATTTGAAATTACTAAATCGGCATCTCCGTAATTTGCAAGTACGATTGATGAAGTTGAACTCGATGTTCCAATTTCTACATTTCCAAAATCTATTGAATGTGGGTTAATAAAAACATGAGCCCCGGGATAAGGTGCCATTCTAATTCGGCCGACATACGTGCTCCAAATATTTGTTGCAGCCGCATACTCGGATAACATCCAAATATCATAATCATTGGCCGGGTCTAAATATATACCAAAATAATCTCCCCAACGATTAAGACTACCACCATAGGTTAAAACATAATTTCCCATTCCTTCAGCATAAGGCAGGCTTGGATTGAAACCAGCAGGATCATTTGCATGCCAGGTGGTGTAGTAAGCACCAATATATTCATTATCCGCCGAACGACTGAAAGTAATAGCAATATTATGATCCTTGTCGATAGTCAAGGCAGGAAAAAGATAAAAATATCCTTGAGAACCATATTCAACATTTTCAGTTATTGAGACTGAGTTTAAATCAATTTTTAAATATTTAACTGATGAATAAGCAGGATATACTGAATTCTGAATATCATGCGAAGTATAAAGAAATCCATCTCTGGTAACTGGCTGTCTTGTAATCCAACCGATAGTTTCTATACCCAATCCTCCTCCCAATTGATTCGCCAACGGAGGCGAAGTATAAGTTTGAACTGGTAAAACTTTACCCCTAACATAAGGAGAAGTAAGTGGATTAATTATTTTATATATAGCATAGAAATCGGCGCTTACCATAGAACCATTATAAACTCCTTTGGCCCAAAATGACCATCCACCATTTCCCGGAGTATAAGAAATAGCTGGCTGAATATAATCAAGCGTATCTGATTGGCTTCCTTGCCCTGGTACATGTAATTCCCAGAAATCAGTATAAGTCAATGGTCCACCATTGCTGTTGTAGAGTTCTGATTTATTTATTATTCTGATTTTATTATACTGATGTCCACCGCCCGCAAAATCAGTGCAACCGGTTGAAATGTAAAGCGCTTCTTCGTCATATCCTACGTGCGGGTAATCTCCCCAAGTATTTGATGATACTGTTCCGTGTTTTTTTGTATCAAGCCTGTACATATACCAGGTACCTAATGGATTTTCATCATCAGAGTAAGCTACTAAATTACCTGAAGTTAATGCCGATGAATTAACCTGCATCCAAACCAATACCCACCTGTTTGCGTAGTGATCATATATTACCTGGGGATCTCCGTTTTCATCAGGCCAAACCGGTGCCCACCATCCTACGGCTGAAATTGTTTTGAGAACGGTTCCTTCTTTATCAAGAATTTTAAAAAGACTATTGGAACAAATAATAAGATGTTCGGGTCCAGCAGCTATTACAGGATCTGGTGGAATATAATTCGTCATTCCTATTCCTGGGAAAGTATTAAGCAAAATAGTCTGATCTCCTGTTCCAGAATTATTGTTGTCTACATGATTATCCTCAATGTACCGATACTCTGGTAAGTCGGATTTATTCCAACCCATAATCATATTTTTGTTTATATCATTTCCCTGGAAAAGTGGCGCACCAATTTTCTCTTCGTTACTGCTTAGTGTTAAATGAGCAGGAAAAATATCTGTGGTTTGTATTGCTCCTCCAGATACACTTCCTTGTGAGGGTCCTTTGTAATATACCGAATCGAGTTGTGAAAATAATTTTGGCGAGATGATTGCAAAAGGAATTAAGAAGAAAAAGTATGTTAAATTTTTCATTTTACTTTTCCTGTATTTATCAATTATTAAAAAATTACTTTAGTAGTCTTTACAAAAAAAATCCCTCCAAAATACAAACCGGAGGGATTAAATGAAACAATGTTATAATATTTTATTTAAGTAAAAATTGTCCAGCATAGTTTTAACGAATGAGAATCATTTTCTTTGTCTCTTGAAACTCACTACCGTTATTTCCTGATGCAGTGAGCTTATAAAGATAGATACCACTAGTTAATTGATTTCCTGCTGCATCATTTGAATTCCAAATTACAGAATGATTTCCGGCACGCATCTGACCATCAGCCAATCTTATAACTTCCTGCCCGAGTATGTTAAAAATTACAAGTTTCACATTTGCTTCCGCTGGAAGTGAAAAGTCAATCATCGTGCTTGGGTTAAACGGATTAGGATAATTTTGTTTTAATACATACTCCATTGGAATATTGTCAAAATTGTTATCTCCTTCAACCGAAGTAACTCCAGTTTCCGCATATGCTAAACCCTGAATGTCGTTAAAACCTACGGAACCAATTATAGTCCCAACTCCATTTACGATGTTAATACTTATAAATTCATTGGGTTCACTTTCAGATCCAACTATACCATATAAATTTCCATCCTCATCGAAGGTTAAGGCATTTGTCCGTTTGCCCAGCCCGGTGTGCCCTACAATAATTGTATCCCCTGTACTTAAGTTAACTTTAAAAATAACATCAGAATTTGGACCCACTATATTTGCGGAAGACGCCCAGAGTTCATTCGTCAAACTATTAAAAGCTATACCTGTATAAGTACTTATTGCATCGATAACTAAATTATAAGTACCATCTTCCAAATTAATAGTATATAGCATTCCGCTTCTAGAAATTCCATGAAGGATACCAGCCGTATCAAATGCAATACCCGCCATTTGTTGTAAATTTAAAGTAAATAGTAGATGGGAATCACCTCCACCAGAATTGACTTTAACTATTTCTGCATCAATAAGATTTGAAACCAATCCATAAATTGCCCCTGATGTTGGATCAATTGAAATACTTTTCACTCCATCAAATGTTGAGGGACCGAGTAAAGTTCCCATTCCGGTTATTTGATCAACAGTTAATATCTCACCATTATTCTGAGCACCTGATGAAGCATAAAATGTTTTATCCAGAGCAGGATAATTTATGTAAGAGGAACCCGAAAAATTAAATCCCAAAAATGTGGGGTCATTCGATAATACTGGGTACACTCCCTCAAAATTTCCTAAAGTACCTGGCGTAAATCTAAAATCTAAAGTTAGTGAATCGAATGTTGTCAGAGTTATAGGAAATGATATGATTGATTCCAAGTTAAAATTTCCCATACTTGAAGGGATGTTCGTGATTACTAAATCCAGATCACCATAATTTGCCACAATAACTGATTTTATTATACTATTTGTACCAACTTCAACTTCACCAAAGTTAATAGAAATTGGATCAGCAAATGCGTACGCACCTGCTCTTAGCCCAACTTCAAAATTCCCAACCATTATATTTCCATCTTTGTGAATATCTCTGATGGAAACAAAAGTGTTCTGTAAAGAATAATCTTTACTATTTGGATTCGTGTCCCAATCAAATCTATTGTTTTGTGAAGCTCCGGGGAAAGGATCTCCATAATCACCACGATTTTGACCTAGATTCAGATTTCGCAAACCATCTGCTTGTTCTAGATCGACTTTATAATGATCTTCGTTTTGATTGCTTCCAACAGCATCATCAACATGAAATATCAGAAAACCAGAATCGAAGAGCTTTGAGTCAAATCCAATTTTTTGTCTGTTCTCAATTAAAAAATATTGGCTACTTATTGTACCATCACGCCACATCCTGTAAACAATTTGATTTTCTTCAACGTTCGGAACTAAAAGAGAATCCTGATAAGAAATGAAGTTAATGGGAGTTAGCCACCCAAGTTGTATTTTACACCAGGCACTCATATGAACGGGTGTTTCTGGTGAAGATCCATCACCCCCCCAGGAGCCACCAGCCATCAAACACCAGTTTCCTAAACCTTCAGATGAATTATCTGTATCGTACAAATCAGGCAATCCGAAGATATGACCAAACTCGTGGGCAAATACTCCGATTTCTATAATGGGTCCGCTAGTATTACTTCCACCACTGCGTTCTGGCATAATTGCATAAGGTCCATCGATAATTACATTAAATCCCGAAACAGGATCTACATCGTTGGTAGTAATTGCGCCACCACTATATACAGTAAAATTCCATCTGTGTGACCATATATTGTAAGCCCCTGCTTCTGCCCCGGAACCAGCATGAACAACTGCTAAAAACCCAATGTGCGGACGATTTTGTGCATCATAATACTGAATATAGTCTGCAAAATTGAGAGTAGGATCAGCAACAGCTATTAACTCTGTTACAAATTTTGGTCCGCCGCCACTACCCCCGGGGGAATAACTTGATATATCACCAGGCAAATTATACCACCCTTTGGCATCTCCAGTAAAAAATAACTGATTGTAAGAAATCTCAGAATAATAGTCAGTAACCGTTCCAGTAGGATTAGGTCCATCATAAAGTTGAGCCTGGAATTGCGGCTGAGTGTAAAAACCAGCTAAGTCTGTGTATTGACCCATCAGGGTAAGAGCAAAGACAGTATCTGTTGCAAGGGCAGATTCCGGTAGTAATCTGTTTGAAATTTGCTCTCTAATTTCTTTTCTCTCTCTGAATTTTTCAGCATAATATCCTTTGGAATATTCACTTTGGATCACCTGATGAAATTGCTTAAAGTTAGCTGGTGGTGTTACCCCTTTCTTTGGCGAAACCTGGGCTATACTTAAGGCTGTTAATAAAATTGAAAAAAATACGGTTATCTTAAAAGTGATTTTATTCACATTAACCTCTTAAAATTTTTAAAAAGAAAATTTTTAATTAGAATTATCCCTGGCATTTACAAAAAAAATCCCTCCAATTTACAAACTGGAGGGATTAAATAAAATCAACCCGAACTATTATTTCATGAGAATCATTTTTTTGGTATCCTGAAATTTATTACCATTTATTCCAGATGCGGTCAGCTTGTACAAATAGATTCCACTTGTAAGTTTATTTCCGTTTGCGTCCCGCGCATCCCACGTAACTGAATGATTACCGGATGTCATTTGTTCATTTAATAATGTTAGAAGCTTCTGCCCGAGTATGTTGAATATTTCTAATTTAACATTTGAAGTCGCAGGTAAAGAAAAATCTATTCGGGTAGTTGGATTAAATGGGTTCGGATAATTTTGTCTCAAAACATAATTTGCAGGTGTAAGTCCGGAATTATTATGGTCCTCAACATCTGTTATCGCGCGACTATAAGCAAGCCCTAGTATATTTTTGTAACCAACAGATCCAATAATTGCACCAGCACCTGAAGAAGTATTTATGATTACTAAATCGTTTAATTCTATAACATTTCCGATTACTCCGTAAAGGTCAAAATTTTCATCAAATGTAATAGCATTTGTTTGTTTGCCTAAACCTGTATGTCCAACAATAGTTGTATCACCTGTCATCAGGTCTACTTTAAAAATGGCGTCTTTGTTTGGCGGTGCAACTGCGCGTGATGAAGCCCATAACTCATTAGTTTCAGGATTGAAACTCACTCCTAAATAGGAACCAACCGCATCAACAACAAAACTTGTTGTTCCCTGATTTAGATCAATGGTATAAACTTCTCCAATTCTTGTCACACCATATAATGTTCCCGACGTATCAAAAGCTATTCCAGCCATCAATGGAATATTTAGAGTGAAAACAAGGTGAGCATCACCTTCGGCAGCATTAAGTTTGACAAGGTCCGCTGAACCAGTACCAGCAACTAATCCATATAATTTCCCATCCAAAGGATTGATGCTAATGCTCGTAACTTCATTATAAGTAGATAATCCAATTTCAGTACCGGAACCAGTGATTGGATCTATCGTCAGCATTGTACCATTACTCCCTGCGCCAGTAGATGCATAGAGTTTATTAACCTCAGCAGGAGCTGCATCATAACCCGTTCCGCTTAATTGTATTCCATTAAATTCGGAATCGTTTGATGTTATAGGATAAACTAAACTAACAGCTCCTTCTGACGTTGGTGAGTAACTGAATTCAAGTGTCACTGAATCATATGAAGCGATGGTTAACGGCAAAGAAACTGTTGATTTAAAATTAAAGTCATCAGAATTAGAAGGGATAGAAGTAATAATCAAATCACCATCACCATAATTGGCTAAAATAACTGTATCAGTTTGGCTTTCAGTACCAGTTTCTATATCCATGAAATCAATCGCAGTAGGCATAGGAAATGCGTGCGCTCCGGGAAAAGGTGCTATTAAAATTCTACCAACATATGTGCCCCATGTATTAGTTGCTTTGACATATTCGGTAAAAGTCCAGATTTCTCTTTCATTATTCATATCAAGATAGATCCCCATATAATCACCCCATCTGTTTCTCGGAGGATTGCTCCCGAATGTAACCACATAATTACCTAAACCGTTCTGCAATAGAACACTCGGATTTAATCCCGGAGGATCAGTTGCATATTTGCATGAAAAGAATGCGCCGGCGTATTCTGTTGTAGCAGAACGGCTAAAGGTGACTGCAATGTTGTTGTCTTTATCAATTGCCAATGCCGGATATAAATAATAATATCCAACTGCTCCTAATTCTGATTGTTCTACTATTGATGCTCCTGTTATTTCAATTTTATTATACCTCACACTTGAATATGCACCATTAGTGGAATTTGCAATAGAGTGTGCAACGTATAAAAATCCATCTCTAACTTTAGGTGCGTGTCTGCTTTTACTGCCACCACTTTCAATTCCCAATCCACCACCTAATTGACCTGCTAAAGGCGCAGCTCCATAANTTGTCGTACTAATTATTCTTCCTCTCAATCTGGGAGATGGAGAAATTGGATTAAGTAATTTGTAAAGGATATAATATGAACCGCCATTTTGTAAAGTATTAAAGAAATATCCACCCTGACTGGAAGTATATGAAATAGCAGGATTCAGCACATCTGGCTTTTCTGAAGGAAGACCCGGACGACCTATACTCCAAATATCAACGAACGGTAAGATGCCTCCATTGCTAGCATATA
>JGI20214J51650_10002877_pt1 | contig 10816 bp, 10 predicted proteins | sample WetSurMetagenome_FD_51650 | JGI IMG/M metagenome (IMG submission 51650)
CTTATTCGGTTCCTAAAATATAGATTCATTTAATAGTTCTGAAAATGCAGAAAATCTTAAAAATACTTGTCAGTAAAAGAGTTCTGATTCTTGCTGTATCAGGTATTTCACTTTACCTGACTATTACTTTTTATCAGATTTCACTTTGGTATGTACTTCTTGCGGGTACAGTTACTGGCCTTATTTTTGGTAAAGTATTTTGCAGATGGATATGCCCAATAGGTCTGATTATGGAGCTTTTAATGAGTTTGAGTGCAGATGGTAAAATCCGTCAGATGTACCAGTATCATAAACTGGGATGCCCGATTGCATGGGTCTCCGGATGGTTGAACCGGTTCTCTCTTTTTAAAATTGAATTGAACGCTGAGAGCTGCAAAAACTGTGGTATTTGTGATAAAAAGTGTTATATCGTGACGATGGAACCGGCAAAATTCAGTTTATATAAACCAAAAGGGATCAGACCAGGAGACAGTTATACCTGTTCCAAATGTCTGGAATGTGTTGCAGCATGCCCGAACGGCAGTTTAAAATATAAAATTTGAAAAACATGAAAGGAAATTTCGATTCAATCATATGTGATTCAAGACTTGTAATTGTTGATTTTCACGCACTTTGGTGCAGCCCCTGCAAAATGCAGTCACCTATTTTAAAAGAAGTAGCATCTGAACTTGGAGAAAGTATACGCGTTATAAAGATAGATGTTGATACTAATAGTCAAATAGCCAGCCGGTATAGTGTACAGAGCGTTCCAACTATTATAATCTTTAAAAATGGCAAACAGGTCTGGAGACAGTCGGGAGTGGTGAGTAAAGTTCAGTTAAAGAATGTTTTAATGCAATATATTTAAATTAATTCCATAGAAATCCATGATCCTGAATAAATTTCACTGGTACGACGGATGGTTCTACGATGTTGTTATTGCACCGAATCAGGATAGACTATTTGCTCAGGTTATCGATCTTATCGATCCGGGATCAAAAGTAATAGATATTGGCTGCGGTACTGGACGCCTTGAATTTTCTCTTGCCGCGAAATGCGAGTCTGTTTTAGGTATTGACCTGTCCGAGAAAAATATTAACAGGGCAAATTACAAGCTACATAAAAGTCCAGATGAAAAAATTTCCTTTTTGCACGCCAATGTTCAGGAAATAGCCAGCAGGGGACAATCGCATTTTGATTATGCAATTCTTACTTATGTAATTCATGAGGTAGATGAAGCAGAAAGAATAGCCCTTTTAAATGATATTGCCTTAATAGCTGATAAAATTGTAATCGGCGATTATCTAGTACCGAGACCAGAAGGAGCAGGAGGCTTCTTTAGTGAGGTTATCGAGTTTATTGCCGGAGCTGAACATTATAAGAACTTTAAGAGCTTTACTGCTGATGGAGGGAATTACCATCTTGCAGAAATGGCTGGATTAAGAATTATTAAGGAAATATCGAATACTCCATTGTCAAACCATATTGTTGTTTTATCAAAATAATATTCAGGTATCTTTGTTTTTAATTGTCTATAATAATTGAGCGTATGAATGTCTTAATTTTAATCCTGGGGTTTTTGTTTGGCGCAACTCTTCAGTATGCGAAATTGAATCGTTATAATGTTATCAGTGGCATGGCAACGCTCGAAAATTTTGCTGTTGCAAAAGCCATAGCAACAGCAATAGGANTAGGGGCAGTTATAATAGCTNTTGAGATAGGACTGGGTTTAGCTACCTATCATATAAAACCATTTCTGTTAGGTGGGATTGCTATTGGAGGAGTTATTTTCGGAGTTGGGATGGCGATTTTAGGCTATTGCCCGGGGACTCTGGCTATTTCCCTCGGGGAAGGCTCAATTGATGCCCTTCTGGGGATCATCGGTGCACTTGCAGGTGGATTAGCATATACATTAGTACTACCATCTATTCAGAACATACTGGGACCGGACCTTGGAAGTATTTCTTTATTTACTCTTATCGGACAGAATCATGTCGTTTTCTATATCGTCGACATTTTCCTTGGGGCAGCGTTTGTGTGGGTGGCTTTTGCACTGAATAAACTTGAAAAAGCTCCTGATAAAAAATGGTTATATGCAGGGATCGGCCTAGCTGTTCTCAATGCTGTTGTATTCCTGACAGTTGGTACAAATCGAATCATAGGTGCTTCTACAGCATATCCATATGTAGCAGATGTAATATCTGGTAATACAAGTAATGACTACTTTACAAAAATAAAGAGCCCCGGACAGTGGGAAGTCTTGTTCTTAACCGGTGCTTTTATTTCGGGGATAGTAATTTCACTGTTAAGGAAAGAATTTAAAATAACCTTAATTCACAGTAATTGGGAAAAATATAAAGGTAATTCTGCAGCAAAACGGATCATGTGGTCATTTATAGGTGGTTTCATACTGATATTTGGTGCAAGAATGGCTGGTGGCTGTACCAGTGGTCATGTGTTATCTGGAGGAATGCAGCTTGCTGTAAGTAGCCTTGTATTTGCTGCATTCGTTTTTGGCGGGTTGCTTATGACCGGGAAATATTTTTACAGAATTAAGGGTTGAAGTTATTAACTGAATTTTAATAATTGTTTGACCAGAACCCTAAAAGTTAACTTTTACTTTTACCCAGTCATTAATAATCAGACTGCAAAAGGCAAAATACAATATACTGCTACCTGTTACTATAATTGGCAAAGTGATAAAGCCTGGTAATCCTACCGATAGTATTAAACTAACCAGAATTATATCAGCAATTATAGCCAGTAGTAAGTTTTTGCCTATAGGTTGTTTATAAAACCGGGTAGGTGTACGTACAACAAATATGTTGAAAATGCTGGCAAAAAACAAGGTAGCGAATCCAAATGAATGCAATTGATTTATGTCAGTAATATCAAAATATTTCTTCCCGATATACAGCCATGCAAAAGCTTCTGCGATCAAAAATATACCTAGAAGAAAACCATCTTTTACCAACGGTTTTATTTTCCAGTTTTCAGGTTTTTTTGACCAACTTACAATGTCGGTAGATAACGTCAAAGTAACGAAATCAATAATAAACAGCAGCAGCACCATATCAAAAGCGCTGACCACGAACTCTCCGGTAATAATATAAGAAGCACAGACATACACTACTGTAAACAATGTTTTTGAAATTTTACTGACTACCCAGTTAGTTATACGATGGTGTATTGTTCGACCAACAGTTATCAGGCTCCTGATACTTTCGAGCCCTTCATTCAGTAAAATTACACTTGCTGCCTGTTTGGCTGCATCGGTTGCTGATTTAACAGCAATCCCTACTTCTGCCTGTTTTAAAGCAGGGGCATCATTTACACCATCTCCGGTCATGCCAGTAATTTCATGATACTGCTGCAAGGTTTTGACGATAGTAAATTTGTCTTCCGGAAGCACTTCAGCAAAACCATCGTGGGCAATTATTATGGAATGACTGTCGCTGCCTGATGCATATTCCCTCAACAATCCTGCAGCAACGATATCATCACCTACACCTACCTGATTTGCAATCTCCCTGGCAATCGGAAGTGCATCACCAGTGAGCATTTTAACTTTTACGCCCAATTCCTTTATTTCTGCAATCATCTTTGCAGAATCGGTAAGGGGAGGGTCAACCAGTGCAACAATTCCTACAAGTGTTGTTATGTTATCTCGCTGCAATGCAACTGCCATCGTTTTAAATCCTTTTGTTGCCCATGCTTCGACTGTTACATCGAGTTTTGAGTGTTGCAGGTTACATAAACCTTTGATAGTATTATATGCACCCTTCATTACTTTAAACTGTTTGCCATCTTTTTGCACTATCGTTTCAGTTCTTTTATTGGAAGCTGAAAAGGGTGTGAAGGAAATCTGCTGATAACCTGTAGTATCTGTATTATTATAAGCAGCTTTTTGCAGAAAGGCCAGATCAACAGGATCGTTATTAGCTGCTACTGATGCCAGCACTCCATATCGTAAAATGTCGTCAGTTGTAAAATTTTCTGAAGGTTCTATTTCCTGAACTGATAATTTATTTTGAGTTATGGTTCCTGTCTTGTCGATGCAAAGCGTTGTGAGTGTTGCAGCGTCTTCAGTAGCACTTAAACGGCTCACCAGGATGCCTTTGGCTGCTAACTGCTGTGAACCTTTTGCCATACTTACGGTAAACATAGCTGGCATCGCCACCGGGACAGCTGTAACCAGCAAAATAAGAACTAAAGGAAGCATTGATAAAAAAGTTTCACCTCGTAATAAAGAAACTGCTATAGTGATGCCAACAAACACCAACACAATCGAAAATAATATCTTCACTACGCTGGCAACAACTTCTTCCATGTGCAATCGTGGTTTTACCATTTGAACCAGCTGGATCGTTTTGCCATAAAAAGTATTAACACCTGTTGATGTAACTACTGCATTGCATTCCCCATTTTTGACTACCGATCCGGAGAACAGCATATCGCCTTCTTTTTTATTGATGATCATTGATTCTCCGGTAAGTGCAGATTGATCTGCACCTGCAACTCCATCTATTATTTTAGCATCGGCTGTGATAAAATCACCAGTGCGGATGCGAATAATATCACCAGGAACCAATTGACTTGCAGGTACCTGCTGCCAAGTAGAGTTTCGCAAAACACGCACAAGTACCTGTAAACTTTGTTTTAATGCCTGTACTGTTTTGGCGGCTTTACTTTCCTGTATAAAGCCAATAACGGCGTTGAACAGCATCAACCCACCGATTAAATAAACATCCAGATACTTATGAAGCAAAAATGACAGTACAATGGTAATCTCCAGCATAATGGCTGTTAGTCCCCAAAAGTGTTTCAAAAACAGCAGAACCAATAATTGCTTTTTCTCTTTTACTTCATTAAGACCATAAGTGGTCTGCCGTTTTATTACTTCAACATCAGAAAGGCCATTTTCTACCTGAACTTTTAATTCAGATAATACATCCTCTGTTCTTCTCGTTTCATATGGATTAATTTGATCAGTCATGTTGCTGTTTTTCATTGTAATTCCTCTAGCTGTTCTGCAGTAAAAGTTTGATAAAAGTAATGAATTCTCCAATAAATGTTCCTTTTCGAAAAATGCTATTGAAGAGGAAGCTGATTGATCATTAATCCTGTATATCTTTTTAATTAGTAGTACTATATGTAATTTATACAGGTTCTAAATAGCTGGCATTTATCAGACTGTTAATTTGTTAACAGTAGAAAATTTGTCTTGTTTCTTATCCATACATATATTTATGTAAATACATGCATACTAACTCGGTCTTTTTTTCATAATTTTGGGAGATTATTATACTAAATGAATGACTAGCAGGAGAGATTTTATTAAAATTTCAGCAATGGGAGCTGGTGTTCTGGCAATGTCAAGAGGAACATATGGCGCTATCAAATTACTTTCCTCCCCCGATGAAGTAAATAAGCTCAAAGTAGATCTTAAGAGAACCCCTACATACTGCGAGGTGTGCTTCTGGAAATGTGCAGGATGGGTTTACAAAACTTCTGAAGGTAAAATCTGGAAGATCATTGGCAATGATGAAGATCAGCATTGTAATGGTCGTTTTTGCCCCCGTGGTACCGGAGGTGTTGGCATGTATTATGATGAAGACAGGCTGAAAACCCCGCTGATAAGGGTTGAAGAGCGTGGCAAGCAGGTTTTTCGTGAGGCTTCCTGGGACGAGGCTCTCGATTATATAGCAGGGAAAATGAAGGAAATATCTTCAAAATACGGTCCCGAAAGTATGGCATTATTTACACACGGTTCAGGCAGTGCCTATTTTACAAATTTATTAAAAGCATATGGCACATCAAATATAGCTGAACCTTCATATGCACAATGCCGCGGACCAAGAGATGAAGCTTTTCTTGCCACATTCGGAGAGGAAGTATATTCACCTGAGATAACCGATATTCGCGATACTAAATGTCTTGTGCTGATAGGGTCACATATTGGTGAGAACATGCATAACGGGCAGATACAGGAGATGTCGGATGCAATTGATAAAGGAGTTACGATTATTACTGTAGATCCACGGTTTTCAACTGCTGCCGGAAAATCCAAATACTGGCTTCCTATTAAACCTTCTACCGACATTGCTTTACTCCTGGCATGGATTCATGAAATAATTTATAACGATTATTACGATAAGAAATATGTCGAAAAATATTGTAATGGCTTCGACAAGCTGAAAGAGCATGTTAAGGATTTTACTCCGGAATGGGCATATGGTATTACAACAATTCCGCCGGACAAGATTCGCAATACCGCAAAAGAGATGGCAGACGCATCTCCTTCCGTCCTTGTCCATCCCGGCCGGCATGTTACATGGTATGGTGATGATACCCAGAGGCTTCGCGCAATTGCTATTTTAAACGCACTGCTTGGTTCCTGGGGCAGACGAGGAGGCTTTTACAGACCTGCAAAATATGACATTCCATCGGCAAAAATTCCGAAATACCCTGAACCCAAAAAGAGCTGGACGGATGCTTTTCCCGGGAAATATCCTATAGCAAGCTCCCCGGTTTCCAACGCACTTATTGATGCATCAATTCCTGACAAAAATCCGGGATTCTTAATAAAAGGATGGATCATTAACGGTACAAATCTTATATCATCAATTCCTGATCAGGCAAATACACTCAAGGCAATTCATAACCTTGAACTGATTGTGTCAGTTGACACAATGCCTATGGAGATCACAGGCTGGGCTGATGTTGTCCTGCCAGAGTGTACATATCTTGAGAGATACGATATGCTCAGGATCAGTCCACATCGTAAACCGGCCATTGCTTTGAGAATGCCGGCCGCAGAACCAATGAACAGTACAAGATCAGGCTACAATATTGCAAGAGGTCTCGCTTTAAAACTTGGACTTGATATGTATTTCCCCTATGAAAAGCAGGAAGAATTGCTGGACTGGCAACTTAAACAGTCCGGTACTTCGCTGGAAGAGATGCAGCGTATAGGAGTAAAAACATCTGATAGAGAAGCTGATGATTTGTATTTTGCTGAAAATGAGGATGTTGTTTTTTCAACAGATTCCGGTAAGATAGAATTATATTCAAAGTATTTTGAAGATTCCGGTTATGATCCGCTGCCTAAGTATGTTTCACACGAAGAACCACCGGAAGGTTTTTACCGCTTGATTTATGGTCGTGCACCCATGCATACATTTGGAAGAACTTCAAATAATCCGAATCTTACAGACCTCATGCATGAAAATTCTGTTTGGGTTAATCCAAAAGTATCAAAAGAGTGGAACCTTGAGAACGGGCAATATATATGGCTGAAAAACCAGGATGGTGTTATTTCAGACTTTACAATTAAGGTACGGGTAACTGAACGTATAAGATGGGATTCAATATATATGGTACATGGTTTTGGTCACGGACAGAAGCAGCTTAAACGTTGCTTCGGAAAAGGTGCCAGCGATACCCAGTTGATTACAAAAGTGCTTACAGACCCTCTGATGGGAGGTACAGGAATGAGATCCAATTTTGTGACATTTGTCACTGAAAAGTCAGAAAAGGAGGTTGCATCATGAGATATGCAATGGCAGTAGATACCAGAAAATGTGTAGGTTGCAGCGATTGTGTCGTTGCATGCCAGACAGAGAATAATGTACCGCATGGTTTTTGCCGGGAATGGGTTGTAGAAGTTATGGATGGAACTTATCCGCAGCTCGAGATGGAGATAAGGTCGGAAAGATGTAACCACTGTGTCAACGCTCCTTGTGTACGTTGCTGCCCTACAGGCGCCAGTCATATTGTTGAGGGAGGAATAGTTCTGGTAGAACATAATGACTGTATAGGTTGCGGAGCATGTATGGCTTCATGTCCTTATGACGCCCGCTACCCTCATCCTTCAGGCTATGTTGATAAATGCACCTTTTGTGCTCACAGGTTAAAGAACGGATTGTCACCTGCCTGCGTAGCTGTTTGCCCTACCAAATGTCTCTATTTTGGTGACCTTGATGATCTTAACAGTGATGTTTCGATTGTGCTTAAAAAGAGGAAATCAAAGACTCTTATCCCTGAAGCAGGAACTAATCCTCAATTATACTTTCTAATATAGAATATTAATCTTCAGCTAAATATGAAAGAAGAACTTATTGTCAGCGGGAGAATGAATCAGCTTATTGATCCTCATTTGCATATATGGCACTGGCAGATCTCTCTTTATCTCTTCCTGGGTGGAATGGCTGCAGGTATTCTGGCTATAGCTGCTCTGTACTTCATCAGGGGCAGGGAAAAAGACTACAGAACAGCTGTAAGGATCACCCCATTTCTGGCACCGGTACTTCTGGTAGTTGGATTGATTGCTTTGTTTATTGACCTGCGTCATAAAATGTATTTCTGGCAGCTTTATACAAATATAAGATTACAGTCACCGATGTCGTGGGGCGCCTGGACACTAATGGTTATTACTCCTGTTTCATTCATCTGGAGTGCGCTTCATATAAGAGATGTTTTTCCGAAATGGGACTGGAAATATAAATGGATTTACGATCTGGAAACATTCTTCAACAGATTTAAAATGACGCTGGCCTGGGTCATGCTCATTTATGCAATAATACTTGGGATTTATACAGGTATATTGCTTTCAGCTTTTAATGCAAGGCCTTTGTGGAATACATCGATACTGGGACCACTTTTCCTCGCCTCCGGGCTTTCTGCAGGCGCGGCTGCCACTCTGCTCTTATCAAAAGACAAAGCTGAAAGGAAACAGTTTGCGAGGATTGATCTTGTTTTAATAGGAATCGAGCTTTTCCTTATTATTCACATGTTTATGGGCTTTCTTGCCAGTACGCAGGTGCAGATCGAAGCAGCAAAATTGTTTCTTGGCGGACCTTATACCATGTCGTTCTGGATTTTTGTTGTAATCCTGGGTATGCTTATCCCGGCTCTGCTTGAAATAATGGAACTTGGTAAATTTCATATCCCAGTGCTGGTGCCGGCGGTACTTGTTATTTTTGGCAGCCTGATGCTGAGATTTATAATTGTTTACGCCGGGCAGGTGAGCAGATGGCTTTACTAAGGGTACAGGGCATAGGGCACAGAGTGTAGAGAAACTAGCCGGTAATTAAGAAATAATATTAAGTTAGATAATATGGCAAAATTGAAAGAACCTAAAGTGAGAAAATACATCAATCCTTACGTGGGAGGTGTATTACTCGGAATTGTACTTCTGGCTGCAAATTTTGTATCAGGCAGAGGTTTAGGCGCAAGTGGTGCTATTAAAAGTGTTGTGGTTACCACAATGACAACTGTAACCCCTTCATCAGCCGAAAAATCGGGCTTTGTAAAGGAATTCAGCGGTGCTCATTCCGGCAGTCCGATGAAGACATGGCTCGTTTTCGAAATGATGGGTGTTCTTGTTGGTGGATTTATTTCAGGTGCCATTGCCGGTCGTCTGAAATTCAAAGTTGAACATTCACCGAAAATTACATCCCGGAAGAGATTGTTGCTTGCACTGGGCGGAGGTGCTCTTTTCGGCTTTGGATCGCAACTCGGCAGGGGCTGCACCAGCGGTTCTGCTCTTAGCGGTATGGCTGTACTATCCCTAGGTGGATTTATAACTATGATGGCAATCTTTGGAACAGCTTATGCACTTGCTTATTTTTTCAGGAAAAACTGGATATAAATGGCACAGAGCTCAGGGCTCAGGGCAAAAATGATTATAAGACTGCAAGACTGCAAGACAAATTAACAAATTGAAAATTTAACATTCAGAGTAATAGACAAAGAATTATGGGACCATTATCAGTAAACGAATTAATTTCAGAGAATACAAACCTCTTCCTGGCTTTTATTATCGGAATTGGCTTTGGCTTTGTTCTTGAGCAGAGCGGTTTCTCATCAAGCAGAAAACTTGCAGGCGTATTTTACGGTTATGATGCCGTCGTTCTGAAAGTATTTTTCACTGCTGCAATAACAGCCATGCTTGGACTTCTTTTCTTCAGTCTTTTCGGCTGGGTTGATCTCAAACTTGTTTATGTTAATCCTACCTACCTGACCTCTGCAATTGTTGGAGGAATTATAATGGGGGCAGGATTTATTATGGGAGGTTATTGCCCCGGGACAAGTTTCTGTGGTGCATCAATCGGTAAAATTGATGCATTCGTCTTTATCGGAGGCTTATTTCTTGGAGTATTTATATTTGGTATTGGTTATGACCTCTGGGATGGAATGTATATGGCCAAATTTCTCGGCTCTCCGAAAATCAGTACTACACTTGGTCTGACTGATGGAGTGTTTGCCTTTCTTCTTATAATTGTTGCCCTGGCAATGTTCTGGGTAGCCGAATTGGCTGAGAAGAAATTCCCAAGAGCAGAGTATTAGAGGTATGAGGCGTGAGGAGAGAGGGATGAAAAAATGAAATGGAGAAATGGAGAAAGGGTGACAAGTAGACTAAAAGATCTAGCGATTCAAAGCTGTGAAACTCTGTACAAACTTTATGTTACTCCGTGGTCAAAAAGAAATAATATTCAAATACAGGCAAATATAAACCGCAATACCAGCAATAATCAACGAGCAACAAGAACTTAAATTTTATATTATGAAACCACTTAGACTTTTATCGATCTTTATCATTCCGATGGGACTGATAATTGCTGCTGTTCCGCAGAATAAGACAAAACAATACAAACTAACGGCTGATGAATTATTGAGTGAAGTTAATACACGGACTCAGTATGTAACACCTGATGCTGTAGCAGATATGATAATCAAAAAGGATCCAACCCTTCGTCTGATTGATGTCAGAAGCCAGGATGAGTTTGAGAAATTCAGTCTTCCTGGTGCAATTAATATTCCGGCTACTGACCTT
>JGI20214J51650_10002878_pt1 | contig 10814 bp, 10 predicted proteins | sample WetSurMetagenome_FD_51650 | JGI IMG/M metagenome (IMG submission 51650)
CAGCGCGGCGCCAAACTCGTCGTCGTCAAGCTTGGCCCCGAGGGAGCGTACTTTGAAGGCGGGGCCAGCAGCGGCCGAATCGCCGGATTCCCGGCGCCGCATGTGATCGACACCGTCGGTGCGGGGGACGGCTTCGCGGTCGGCGTGATCAGCGCGCTGATCGAAGGGCGCAGTGTGAACGATGCGGTGAAGCGAGGCGCATGGATCGGCGCGCGTGCCGTGCAGGTGCTCGGCGACACCGAAGGCTTGCCCACCCGCCCCCAACTCGAGGAGGCCCGACTGTGAACCGCAAGAACGTGGTCGTCTTCCGCGAGCTGCCGGACGATCAGCTCGCACGCCTTCAGGCTGCACACAATGTGACGGTTGCGAACCCGCGTATCGCGCAGCAGCGCGATGCCTTCTTCGCCGCCTTGCCGGGGGCGCACGGCCTGATCGGCTCTAGCTTCCGCATCGACGAGGCTGTACTGGCGCAGGCGCCGCAGCTGGAGGTAATCTCGAGCATCTCGGTGGGCGTCGACAACTACGAGCTCGCTGCACTTAGGCGTCGGGGCATCCTGCTCTGCAATACGCCGGGAGTGCTGACCGAGACCACTGCCGACACCATCTTTGCGCTGGTGATGGCAACGAGCCGCCGACTCGTCGAACTTGCTTCCCTTGTGCGCGAAGGCCACTGGACACGCAACATCGACGAATCGCAATTCGGGTGGGACGTGCACGGCAAGGTGCTCGGTATCCTCGGCTACGGTCGGATCGGTCAGGCCGTCGCGACGCGCGCGGCGCTGGGTTTCGGCATGCCCGTGCTGTATCACAACCCGCTTGCGGTGGAGGTGCCGGAACTGGTCGGTCGTGCTCGGCACGTCACGCTCGACATGTTGCTTGCCCAGGCCGACATCGTCGTATCGACGTTGCCGCTCACCGACGAGACCCGCGGGCTGATGGACGCGAAGCGCTTTGCCGCGATGAAAGCCGGCGCGATCTTCGTCAACGGCTCGCGTGGGGCGATCGTACGGGAGGAAGCGCTGCTCGCGGCACTCGACCGCGGCCATTTGCGGGCCGCCGGCCTCGACGTGTTCGCGGTCGAGCCCCTGCCGCTCGATTCGCCGCTGCGGGTCCATCCCCGCGTCACGGCACTCCCGCACATCGGCTCGGCGACGCACGAGACTCGCTATGCCATGGCGCAGCTGGCCGCGAGCAGCCTGCTTCAGGCACTTGCTGGCATGCGGCCGCTGACATTGGCGAATTAGCCGCATCGACAGACATCGCGAATGAGCGCCAAAGCGGGTGCCAGCAGCCGCTGTCATCGGGACGTTGAATCTGAGCAAGTGCAACCTGTCTGGAATCGCCGATTGAGGCGTACGGTTCGGACNTCCGCAAGTTCGGATAGGGGCCGGTAGCCGTCGCGCCTGCCCGATTCGATTCGCCGTCGTCTCATCGAGCAGACGCGGCACGCGCTGAAGTGGGCCCGTGTGAGGCAGGCAGCGGCGCCGAACCACCGCCGGCCACGGCACGTGTTCGGTCGCGCGCCCTCCGGCCCCATCCCCAGGCCACGGCCCTTCAGCCCGCGAGCGCGCGCGGAACCGCCTCTGCCAGGAAGTCGTACACGCGGCGCACCAGCGAGCTGCCGCGGATCTCGCGGTGAACCGCGAGCCAGCATGGCAGCGCCGGGATTCTGAGCTCGGGCAGGATCGCAACCACGCCGGGCCAGTACCTCAGGTTGTACGCGGCCGCAAAGCCGACGCCCGCCCCGGCGGCAATCAGCCGGCCGACGGCGAGTTGGTCGTCGGTGCGCAGCGCGAACTGCTCGCGTCCAACAGGCAGCCCGAGCGCGGTGAATCCGCGCCTGAGCGTCTCGTCGCGGTCGTAGCCGATCAGCCGGTGTTGCAACAATTCGGACGGCCGGCGCGGTGTACCCGCGCGCGCGAGGTAGCTCCGATGAGCGCACGCGACGATGGGGATGTCGGCCAGCTTTCGGGCCACCAGTGACGCTTGCGCGGGCCGCACCATGCGCACCGCGATGTCGGCTTCCCGGCGCAGCAGGTTGGTCAGCTGGTTGGACGCGACGAGCTCGATCTGGATGCCGGGCTCTTCGGCCTGCAGCTCGACCAGCACGGGCGGCAGTAGGTAGCTCGCCGCCACTTGGCTCGTGGTGATGCGCAGGGTGCCGGTGGCGGCATCGCGCTTGCGCGCGACATGCCGCAGCAGCTCGACGGCGTCGGCCTCCATGTGGCGCGCCGCGTCGGCGATCGCGAGCGCCATCGCGGTAGGGGTGACGCCGCGTCCGGTGCGTTCGAACAGCGGTGCGCCAAGCTGCGCCTCCAGCGCCGCCACCTGGCGCGACAGCGTCGGCTGCTGCGCCCCGAGCTTCTTGGCTGCGCCGCTCAGGCTGCCGGCGTCGAGCGCGGCGAGGAAGGCCTGCACCAGGGCCCAATCGAAGCGCGGGTCAGTCGATTCGGTCATGCGACAGTGTATGACTCGAATGCATTTCTCGGCGATTTCGGAATGGGTCGGCTGCGTCCACACTGAAGCCATCGTCCGAACCCGCAGGAGCCCGAGATGTCCGCCACCCGCACTGTCCTCGTCCTTGGTGCCAACGGCCGCCTCGGTCACGCGGCCGTCCTGGCCTTCGCCGCCGCCGGCTGGCGCGTGCTGGCGCAGGCGCGCCGCACGCCGGCCGAGTTGCCGCACGGCGCCATCCACGTGGCGGCGGCGCTCGACGATACCGACGCCCTCGCCGCCGCTGCCGCGGGCGCCCATGCCGTCGTCTATGCAGTCAACCCGCTCTACACGGAATGGGCACGGCAGATGATGCCGCTGGCACGTCAAGGCATGGCTGTGGCCGAATGCCTGGGCGCGCTCTTCATGTTGCCGGGCAACGTCTACGCGTTCGGCGCGGGCATGCCGGCCACGCTGCGCGAGGAGACGCCCGAGCATCCGAGCACCGAGAAGGGTTGGCAGCGCAGCGAGCTCGAAGCCGAGCTGCGCGCGCGCGCCAAGCGCGGCACGCTGCGCTCGGTGGTGATCCGGGCTGGCGACTTCTACGGCGGTGGCCGCGGGTCGTGGTTCGACCTTGTGATCGTCAAGGCGCTGGCCCAGGGCAAGCTCGTGTACCCGGGCCCCCTCGACGTACCGCACGCATGGGCGTACCTCCCGGATCTCGCGCGCGCGTTCGTCGCCGTCGCGGCACGCACCGCGGCGCCTGTCTTCGACTCGCTGCACTTCGCCGGGCACACGTTCACAGGAGGCCAGCTGCTCCACGCCGTCGAAGTCGCCGCCGATGACCTCGGCTGGCGGCCCGGCGCAGGTTGGCGCCGTGGCGGCGTGCCCTGGGGCCTTCTGCGCGCAGCGGGTCTATTCGTGCCGATGTTGCGCGAGCTGGCGCGCATGAGCTACCTGTGGCGAGTCCCGCACGCCCTCGACGGCGCCGCGCTTCGGCGCGTGGTCGGCCCGCTGCCGACCACGCCACCGCGCGAGGCGATGCGCGCGGCGCTCACTGAGCTTGGCATTGGCTCGCGTTACCACGTCGCGACTGCGGCGCGATCCCGCGGAGCCGCGTCATAGGTGGTCACGCGTGACCTTGCCAGGAAGAAACAAGACGCCGTCCGAGAAAATCGGCTCACCCCTCGGAAGAAGTCTTCACAGCCAGCGAAGTCGCGGCAGATCGAGGCGGCTCAAAGCCTGGTCCCGATCGGGCGCTGCATCTGCAGACTAGTCGCAAGAGGCTGCAGATAGCGTACTGTCATGACCGGCCGGTCTNTGCCGGGACCGGGCTTCCCCGCGGTCGCCGCAAGCTGTCCTTGGCCGGCAGAGCCATGGCGCCGAAGGTCNGCCTCTTGGCGCCACCTCATACTCACACTGGCAGCCACAGCCAGTTGCCCGATCCGGAGCGGTCTACCGACCGCTCGGCGTCACATTCCAGCCGTTCGCCATCACGGCAAGACGGAGGCGCCAGCCGGCCTTGACGGACGAGCACTTCCACCACGCCCGGCAGAAATCGACGCTGGCGCGCCGACTACGTGGCATCCCCCGATCGAGCCTCCAGAGTCATCACCATGGCCCGAGCCCCCTGCTCTACAAGAGCGGCGATCGGAGCGGCCATCTCTGCGGGTAGCAGGTCGGTGATCCAGACAATGCGACAACTCTCGCTGCCGGCTGCCAGCACTTGAATCGATGCGTGGTGGTAGCTGGTGCGCCCGCCCACTGCGGCATAGGAAAACCGCCTGTGCTCGTCGTCCAGGTCGACAATCAATTCGCGAACCACCATGCCGTTTGCGAACGTCACCACGCGCGCCCCGCCTTCAAGCCGCGCGTCCGTCAGTACTCCAGGGACCAAACGCTTGTGCACCTGCCCAACGTCGCGGACGGCTTCCCACACATGGTCGGGCGACGCCTTGACCACGAACTCTTTGCGTACGCTTGCCATGCTCGACTCCGGCTACTCCAAGCAGACCGCTTCGACGTTGTTCCCGTCTCGATCGACGAGAAACGCCGCGTAGTAGTTGGGTGCGTAGTCCGCGCGAAGACCTGGTGGTCCGTTGTCTTGCGCGCCAGCGGCCAGGCCTGCGGCGTGAAACGCAACCACGCCTGCCCGGTTCGGCGCGGCCAGCGCAATGTGGCAGCCGGTGCCGCGCGGTCCTGCATGCTCGTGCAGCCACAGACAGGCCGTACCCGGTGGCCCGAATCCGGCGTAGCCATCGCCACTTGCCACGGGTTCTAATCCAAGAGCCGCGAGGCAGCGGCGGTAGAAGTCGACGCTCGCCCCCAGGTCACTGACCCTCAGTCCAACGTGATCGATCATGCATGCTCCTCGTTTGTGGTCGAGGCATGCTATGCCGCACCTTCCAATCGAACTTGGAGAATCTTGCGGTCGCCGCGCGAGGCCTGCCGATAGGCTCGGGGCGAAAGACCTGCGGCGCGGCTGAAGCTGCGGACGAAATTGGACAGGTCGGCGTATCCGACATCCAAGGCGATGTCGGTGACCGAACGGTCCTCGTCGGCAAGCAGCTGTGCAGCATGGCGAAGGCGGCAGCGCAGCAGGTACTGGTGAGGGGTGACACCGATGACTGACGCGAACAGGCGTAGGTAGTGGTACACGCTCAGGCCGGCCCGTTTCGCAAGCGATTGGAGATCAACTTCCTGCGTCGAGTGCGCTTCAATCCACCGAGCCGACTCGATGGCGCGCCGGCGCTCGGCGGGCCTCTGCCGCAGAGGGGATCGACGCCGGCCGGCGATGATGTCAACGACCTTCGTCACGAAGGCCGCACCGACCTCGTCAATACGCGGCCCCTGCTGCCGCGACGCCGCCCTTGTCGCCAACTCTCCCCAAACAATCACCTCGGCAATCGGCGGCAGCGCGCCCGATTCCCATCGCCTGCGACCACATCCGATGTCGTCGACCATGGCCTCATCGATGAAGAAGGCGAGGCACTCGTCGCCACCGCGGTGGTGTTCATGGGTGCACTTGTACTCGTCGCTCGGGCGGCCCAGAAGCACAGAGCCGGGCACAAGCTCGAAGCTCCGGCCTCGGCACTGGCAACCGAAGCTGCCGGCCTGCACATAGGACACCGACCAGGATTCGTGCTGCTCAACGAAGGGGCGTTCATCGGGGCCGCTCGAGCAGGTGTAGGTCGCGGCCGAAACTGGCCCGCGCACGAGTGGGGTGACTCTGAACATTCAAGAAAGTCTAGCCCGGGTCACCACCCTTGCGGCCAAGCTTTCCTTGAACGGCGGCGAACTGATGGATTGGAGCCGGTCAATGGACTTGTCGCCGCTGACCGAAATGGGTCGAACCCGTGAGTTCAGCCACCAGCCGCGACTGACAGCCCCCGCTGGATGGCTGCTGTTCACCGGACCTGCTCCGAGCAAGGCAGTAGGATGGCCTTTGAATTGCGCGCAACCCGACGCCTACCGACGTCAGGAGAACCAGTCGATGACCGCTCCCCACTTCCAGTCCGCCAAGGCGCTTGCACAGCTGCTTCGAGACGGGCGCCTCGGCGCGCGCGAGTTGCTCGAGCATTATCTGGCCCGCATCGACCGCTTCAACCCGGCGCTCAACGCGGTGATCTGGCAAGACCGGAACGCCGCCCGTGCGCGCGCCGACGCGGCCGACGCAGCGCGCACCCGCGGAGAACCGATCGGGCCGCTGCACGGGCTGCCAATGACGATCAAGGAGAGTTACAACCTGGCCGGCGCGCCGACCCACTGGGGCATCCCGGAGTTGCGCGGCAACGTCGCTGACGAGGATGCGCTGGCCGTGCAGCGCCTGACCGCCGCCGGCGCCAACGTTTTCGGCAAGACCAACGTCCCGATCCGCTTGGCCGACTTCCAGAGCTACAACGAGATCTGCGGCACCACCAGCAACCCCTGGGACAGCGGCCGCACGCCGGGTGGCTCGTCCGGCGGCTCGGCGGCGTCGCTCGCCGCAGGCCTCACCGGCCTGGAGATCGGCAGCGACATCGGTGGCTCGATCCGCAACCCGGCGCACTACTGCGGCGTGTTCGGCCACAAGCCCACCTGGAACCTGCTGCCGATGCGCGGCCATGCATTGGCCGGCAACCTGACGCCGGCCGACATTTCGGTGATCGGCCCCCTGGCCCGATCCGCCGACGACCTCGAACTGGCGGTGACCCTGTTGGCGGGCCCCGACAAGCTCGAGGCGGCAGGCGTCGGCCTGCACCTGCCACGCCTGGATGGCGCGACGCGCACGCTGCGCATCGCGGTGTGGAAGACCGACCCGATGTGCCCGGTCTCCGCGGCCGTCGTGGCCAAGGTCGACGCCGTGGCAGATGCGCTGGCCGCACAGGGCGCGACGGTCGACTTCGAGGCGCGGCCGGCGTTTTCCAGCGAGCACAGCCACCGGCTGTTCTCGGCCCTGCTGATGTCGGCCATGGCGGCGCGCTTCGGCGACGACGAGTTCGCCGGATTCGTCGCTGCCGCCGATGCACTCGATCCGCAAAACCAGACCGATGCGGCGCAAATCCTGCGCGCGCAAACCATGCGTGCGCGTGACTGGGGACGCGCCAACGAAGGCCGCACCAGGCTGAGGTGGGCCTGGCAGCGCTTCTTCGAGCAGTGGGACTTCGTGCTCGCGCCCATCATGCCGACGACGGCGTTCGCACACGACCACCGCGCGCCAGGCGAACGCACGATCGCCATCGACGGCACCGCATACCCGTACTTCATGCAGACCTTCTGGGCCGGGCTGCCGGGAGTGGCATACCTTCCAGCGACGGTGATTCCCGCGGGACCGGGGCCCGACGGTCTGCCGATCGGGCTGCAGATCATCGGCCCTGCCTACGGTGACTTGCGCACGATCGGACTCGCGCAGCGACTGGAACGGATGGGATTTGCATTCCGGGCGCCACCGGGCTTCGACTGACGCCGAGGGACTGACGCCGAGGTCTCGTTGGTGCGCCGACCGCGCTCGGTCATTACCGCTGGCACACCGTCAACCTTGATCACGAGTTCGCGCCCTTTGAGCCCGGCAAGTGGGAGACCATCGAGTTGGTGGCGCTCCATGCGGGCGATGGGGTGCTCGAAGTTGCGCTCCATCACTTTGCGGCCACATCACCCGCCCGCAGTTGTCCGACGAAAGCGTCAAGTACGACGAGGCGCGACAAGTCGTGCTGAAGTTGAAGATCCCTTGGCGCGGCGGCACCATGTCAATGGTGATGTGCTCGCTGGACTCTATTCTGTCAGCGGCTGGCGGCGACGGTCCCTCAACTCCGGCTGCACCGTCGGACGAGCGCTTCGAGGCGCTGAATCTCTCCGATCCGATACCAGCATTGGGTCGATCGCCGCCCTTGATGGAAGCCGCCGCGCACGCTCCGCGCTCAAACGGCCGAGCGCCGGCCAGGCCCTCGCCCACCGCTCAGTTCTGCGCACACCTGACCGTCGCCTTGCACGAGACGTGACTCGAAGTGACGGGGCGACGACATCACGCAGCAGCCCGCCCCCAATCGAGGCGCAAGAGAACTCGTTCGGCGGCATCGGCGGAATCAATCGCGTTTCGGGTCCTGCTTGGGCTTCGTCTTCTGCGGGTAGANCGTCTCGCCTCGCGCCAGCATCGCCACGAAGGTCTCGATCTTCTTTCTGCGGCCGGCTTCGGTCCTCATGTTGAACACACGGAAGGCGATAGCAAAGCGGTTCTGTTCGCTCAATGCAGCCAGCATCTGCCTGGCTTCAGGCACGCCGTCGATGGCGGCCTGCAAGTCGTCGGGAATCGGCATCTTCTTGCCATTGGCGTAGGCACGGGCCCAGCGGCCGTCGGCCTGCGCGGCCTCGACTTCCTTCAGGCCGTGCGACGTCATGCGGCCGGCCTCGATCAGCTGCGCAACGTTAGCGACGTTGACCTTGCTCCAGATGCTCTTGCTGCGCCGCGGCGTGTAGCGCTGCAGGTAGCTGGTCGCGTCCAAGCCCTTGCGCACCGCATCGATCCAGCCCCAGCACAACGCCACGGCGATGGCCTGCTTGGGCGTGATGGACCGCCGTCCTGAGCTCAGCTTGTGAAGCTTCACCCAGACCTCACTGCGCTGGTCGTGGTGGCGGGAGAGCCAGTCGTTGAAAGCGGCTTCGTCGACAAATTCGACTATGTTCGCGGGATCGACGATGACCGGTGCCATGCGGATGACTCCTGTGTCGGGGCAGCCTGTGGCCGACAGCCCGAATCAAACCACACCGGGCCGCGGCGCCGCAGCGGCGGGATGCACTCCTGACGCTGCTGCCGGCATCTATTTCCTCCAAGATCATCACCCGCGTTGAACGGTGATTTGCCTGGACGCAAGCTGTTCTGCGCTCCTCGATCGCGCTGACTCGAGCGATGCTGCCGGTCATTTTTGCCACGACGCCTCCTCGGAATAGCTCTTCAAGCAGTCCAGCGGCCTCAAGGCGATGAGTACAGCGACCGGATGTCGCCGACGGGTCGACTCTCGCTGGTCGCGACTGGTCGTACCGGTCGCTCGATTCACCTCAACACCAAGGTCCGATGACGGCGCGGGCCACTGCACCAGGGTCCCGGCCAGGAAACGACGTTGACGACTGGCGGCTTCCTGTTGCCATATTGGGGTGTCCGGTGGCGTGGCGGCCCGGCCTGCGGTGCCCGGCTTCGCCTGGCACGCGTGGCGCCCGTGAAGGGCTACGAATCGCTGGGATCAGCCGAGCCAGAAGTTCCTCATTGCCGCTGCTCAGCATGCGCTCGGCCAATCCGAATGTCCCGGTACATCACACCAAAGCTGGCGTAGCGCCTTTCAGCGGGCCCGAAGAAATGCCGCCAAGCCTGTACCCGCCCACCATTTCCTTTCGACGGCGAACACGATAGATTGGCGCGCCTTGCTCAATCACGGGCATCGGTTTGGTCGAGAGGACATTGCCATGTGTGCACGCTGCGGTCCAAGCATCTTTGGTTACCACATCACCAGCAAGACCAACATCGACAGCATTCGAAGTGGTGGCATGTCGCACCTGAAGACGCGCACGGGCTCATGGACGGCTTCCGAATCCGGTTCCTTCGCCGCCGACCGCAGGGAAAAGCTTCCGGGGAAAATCGTCTCCACGGTCGGGAGCGTCGTGTTGAAGTCGATGCTCGCCGGCTTGACCGAAGACCGCATCCTGGCCAACCCTTTGCCGAGGCTGATGGTCCCCATCGACGTTCCCGTCACCGGCTCGACTGATGACAACGAGCAACTCAACGACGAGGAGACCAAAGCCATCGCAATGTACATCGCGGAGGTCTCGGAGCCCGCGTCGTCATCCGCGAAGGCAAAGCCCTTCTTGGCGTACAACCGTCCACCGCGCCCGACCTCCTATCAGGCTCGTGCACTGGCGCAGCGCCTCATTGAATCAGCCCCGGAACACTTCCTGGTGCGCCTTGGCGAGACCAGCGCACAGTGGGCCTCGACTATCGAGGAGAAGATAACCGGTCTACACGTCTACTTCTTCGTGAGCAACCACAACTCGGTCCTGGCCAAGTACATGAGGCTCAACGGCGGCCTTGGCGGCTCCGTCCTCCTCAGGGTGCGCTTGGCAGGACTCCACTCGCACGAGCCCGACGGCTCGGACGCCAACGCCGTGATGACCACATCCACGGTGCTGCCGGACAAACTCGAAATGTGCCAGCCGAGCGATGAGCTGATGAAATCGATGCCGCCAGAGGAACGCAGCGGCGACAACATCCAACTGTGGGAGAAGCGGGGAGTCTGGATGCGACTCTGAGCAACACGCCGGTCCGGCGCGTCGTTCCGCGTTCAGCGGAAGGGCTGGCGCAACAGCTTGACAAAGCCGTTTGATGCCAAGCGCCGCGTGGGCCCAGCAGCGCCACCTCTATGTCAGGTGAGCGATCGCACTCGACGATCGGCTCAAGAACGAGTTCCGCCCCCGGGCGCGACGGCACCAAGCACATCACGATGTCGCCGTCAGATTGATGCAGCGGCTTGGCGATCTCGTTCCATGGCGGCGCCTGTGCTGTCGGACGGCCGCCTCAAGGCATTCAGTCTCGCCGGTTGGAGGCCCGCTCTGGGTCGATACCGCAAGTCCGGGTGGTAGGGAACCGATCGGTGGTGCGGCGCAGGCCACGTCGCCGGATTCCCACGACCGCAGTACCTCGTACAGCCGCCATTCGTCCTATCGCCGCTCGCCGGGCCCAACGACTGCTTGGTGCCAGCCAGCGAGAGTACGTCCGCCCGCAACCCGCGACGGCTCCGCCGCTGCATAAGTGTCAGTCGCCGGCCCTGCCGCGAAGGTCAAGAGTGGGTCGCCAGCCTCTGACCTGCAGGCGTGTCGCATCGACGGAGAGCGGCTACCGGCAGTCTTGACTCCACAGC
>JGI20214J51650_10002881_pt1 | contig 10806 bp, 9 predicted proteins | sample WetSurMetagenome_FD_51650 | JGI IMG/M metagenome (IMG submission 51650)
GACCCCTCCTGCCACTGAAGAACACCCGGGAGGCATCAATGGGCTTATTGCCGAAGCGAAAGGGACAACAGATAAGAACCTCCCGACCAGCGGGTTTATCCCCCCGGAGTTCATGGCACTCGCTGCTGTCCTGACCAGTTTTGGTATCCTGCTCATCAATATCCTTGTCAGCAATATCGGTGTGCTCTCCCAGACAGGGCCAAAAATTCTCAAATTCATCGTCGACCTTGCGGGCGGTCGTGCCGTTGAAGAGGTGAGTGCGAAAGAGATCGAGAAACGGGGAATTGCCGTTAGGAAGCAGGAGAAGCATTTCTTCGGGTTCTCACCTTCTGAAGTCCTCGTTATTGAAGTGGCCGTGATCATGGTTGCGCTTGCGTTTCTCCTGGCGGATCGTGCTGACCTTACGCTTGAAAACGTGCTTATCTACATTCTTGTGGGCGCGATATCAGTTGTACTCCACGATTTTGCCCACCGCTATTTTGCAACGCGGCACGGGCATGATGCCGACACCCAGTTCTGGGGACTGGGAACGATCATTATGTTCCTCACAGCATGGTTGTACGGGAACGCGTTTGCCCAGTCATACCGGAGCCTTGTTCAGCGGGAGGGTAAGGATGAACCCCGCGAACTGGGTATCGAGATGGTGGCGGGACCCTGTGTCAGTATCATCCTGATGATCCTGTTCTTAGCCCTCGTTTCGCTGGGAGGAATCTTTGCTGTTGCCGGCGGAGTTGGGTTTACCATCAACCTTATCACGGCAGTCTACAGCCTGATGCCGATTGAAACAATGGACGGCAGGGCGATCTGGAAATGGAACCGCGTGATATACCTGGCACTGTTCATCCCCATGATCGCATTTTACTTCTATACATACATGATAGTGTGAACAGGATGGAAGGGGGATATCACCGATGTGGGAGATTAACCACCACTTTTTTAAAAGGAAAAAATCAGACTCTGAAATACAAGATTTTCATTATCAATTTTTGTCTTTTATCAAAAAAGGATAAGAAACCAGAGAATTATTGTGGGGGGTTAAGGAGGTGCTTCCCTTGTGATGCCTCCCCCTCTGGGGGAGAGTGGGGGTCACCATCATAGTATCTTCCCCCAAAAGAAAGTGACAGGATTTTTCCTGAATACATCATTCCTTGTTTTTTAGTTCTGCGGGGTCATCTTCCGCATCAGGTTTAGGTGACCTGACCATGCCGACAATAATAGATCCTACGGCAAACAGGGATAATCCGATGATCGCATAGACGATTAAACTGAAGTTCTCTTTAACGATCGGCAGGCTGCCGAAGAAATATCCTGCCAGGACAAATCCCGATATCCACAAAACCGCACCAAGCACATTATACATCAGGAACCAGCGGTAGCTCATCTTGCCCACACCGGCAAGGAACGGTGCAAATGTGCGGATGAAGGGGACAAAGCGTGCAATCACGATGGTGAGACCACCATACCGGGCAAAATATTCCTCTGTTTTTTTCAGCTGTTCTTTTTTAACCAGAGAATAATTTTTGTCAAATACTTTCATTCCCGTGGTATGACCAATCCAGTAATTGACCGAGTCGCCGATCACTGCTGCAGCAATAAGGACAGGTATCAGGATTTCTACTTTCAGAAAAGNGGCACCCGATAATGCTCCTGCAACAAAGAGCAGCGAGTCCCCTGGAAGGTAAGGAAATACGACAAGACCCGTTTCGCAGAAGATGATGGCAAACAGGATAAAGTACGTCCAGAACCCGTATGTCGCGATTATTCCCGGGAGGTAAGTATCAAAATGAAGAACAAGATCGATAAGGTTGAACGGAAAGTCCATCTCCTCTTATTTTGGATGCAGGAAGCGATAAATGAATTCCTTAAAACGATACCTGATACCTCATAGTATCCATAAATGCACTCTGAACGGTATAGCGTAAGGGGGCGTCCAGGTATCCCGCACCACGTTTCGTCATCTCAAAAAAAGCAAACGGAATATTAAAATATTTTCTTTTTCCACATCAACAGGCCCATTGCCACCGAGATAATTACCGAGATCCCAAAGATGACTTCAAATGCAAGCGGTTGTTCGGATAAGGGGATGTCAACNACATTCATACCGTAAAAACTTGCAATCATCGTTGGAATAGCGATGATGATCGTTACGGAAGCCAGAAATTTCATGACAAAATTCAGATTGTTCGAGATGATAGTGGCGAAAGCCTGGGTCATACCATTCAGGATATGCAGGTAGATCTGCGACATCTCCATGGCCTGCTTATTTTCGATAATAACATCTTCTAAAAATTCGGCATCTTCCTCGTACATCTTTAACGGTTTTGTGCGAAGGAGGCGTTCAAGAACTGCCTCATTGCTTTTTAATGATGTTGAGAAGTAGATAAGGCTCTTTTCGAGTTCCATCATCTGGAAGAGTTCCACGTTCTTCATCGAACGGTGGAGTTCAACTTCAATCCGGGAGATCGATCGCTCGATCTGGCGGAGGTGGATGAGATAGTATGATGCGTTCCGGTAAAAGATCTGGAACATGAAGCGGGTTCTTTTGGCGGTAGTAAAATGCCTCACTTTCCCGGCTATAAAATCATCCAGAACCTGCGCCCTGCGGCTGCATACCGTAACGATAATATCTTTTGTGATGATGACTCCCAGCGGGTGCGTGGTCAGGGTCTTGATCTCTTCAAATTCCGTAGTCACCGGAATGTCCATGACGATCAGGACAACATCATCCTCCGCGTCAATACGGGGGCGTTCCTCTTCATCAAGGGCTGCTTTTAAAAATTCAGGAGGAATTGCGCATTTTTCTGCAATGGATGCAATTTCGTCTTCAGATGGAGCATACAACCGTATCCAGGTGTTTTCTCCGATTTCACCGGTAATCTCAGTGATTGCCGGTTCCTGATCTTTTTTTGTCTTATAGATCTGCATCAAGGAAAAATGCCCCCGTTTTAATTTTTAACCATGCAAAGGAACAAGAACCTGTCCTGCCGGGACAGGAGAACCCCTTTGTTATCATCACTCATGGGTGGTACGATCAGCAGATAATTGATCGTGAGCGGTATTTATGAGATACTGTTGGATAGTTTTTTAATCAGGAGGGTATGTTTTCCTTCCGTACCTGTCGTGATAAGAGCAGGCAGGCAGGTGATCTATTCTAATTGAATAAAAAATATTTGAATAAAAAAAAGAAGCAGGACCTCATACCTTTTCAATCCTGGTGAGNTGACAAAGACCCTATTTTTCTGGTGCCCCACACTTTTTATTCTTGTCGTAAAAGGTACAGAATGAACCGCAGCGGGTGCATCCTTCGTTACAGGGCTCGGCATGAATGGTAATATTTGCCCGGGGGAACTCTGTCTTCAGGTCGGATTCAAGATGATCGGCAAGATCATGACTCTGCAACACGGAAATGTCACCGGGCAGGACAAGATGAAACTCGATAAAGATCTCTGGTCCTGAACGGCGGGTCTTCAAGTCATGGAATCCTGCATAAATGCTCGCATGGTCACAGATGATTTCCTGTATTCTTTTCTCATCGGCTGGAGGGATGCTGTGGTCGATAAGATCTGATAATGATCGCCGGGTGAGATCATAGGCAGCTTTCATGATCACAATCGCAACACCGATGGCTATGAGCGGGTCAAGGATCGCGATGCCTGTCAGGCGTATGAGGATCAAACCGATAAAGACTCCCAGCGAGGTATAGATATCAGTCCGCAGGTGCCATGCATCACTTTCAAGAGCAATGGATTCGGATTGTTTCGCCACTTTAAAGAGGCGGTTTGAGACATACCAGTTCACCAGCGCCGAGATGCCCATGACAGCAATACCCCATATGAGGAGTTCAGGGTTTAAGAGCTCTGATGATTCTCCGAGTAGTTTTTGTCCAGCTTCCCAGATGATCAGGACAGCCGCGATGAATATAAGCAGCGCTTCAATGAGCCCGGAAATATCCTCGAATTTGCCATGCCCGAACTCGTGCTGGGCATCAGGGGGTTCGGCAGATTTCCGGACCGAGAAAAAAGCAATTAATGCTGCGATAAGGTCCATGGAGGAATGGATCGCTTCAGATATGATACTGACCGAACCTATTGATGTCCCGACGATAAATTTCATAAGGACAAGCCCGGTATTGGAGATGACCGATAAGCGTGCAGTGCTTTCTTTCAGCTTATCGAGCGATGCTTTGTCCATTGGGGGAGTACTCATAAATGCAGGAAAATTCTTAGCTACCAACTCACATCAAGGTATAGTACAGAAATCGATGTTCGACCAAAAATGATGCGTGTCATGATTGGCAATCACGAAGGAAAGGGTCACAACAAAATAAAGAGAGTTAGTCCTTTGCCNGTTTTTTTTAATGAGGAGTGTCATGCCGTCGTAACAGCGACCCCGGATAACAAAAAATGTGCAATTATTTCTTCTTCATCATAAACAGGATCATCACTGCAAGGAGCAGGGAAAGAACAATACCGGTGATCAGGTAGATGCGTGGTCGGTCCATGGGAGGAAGGGAGAAGGAAAATCCTCTTGGTTCTTTTGGGTACGAGGACTGGAACTGGGAAATCGCCGGGGACAGGTTGATACTTTTTAACAACGCTCCGCTCTTTTGGTCGTAGAGCTCAAAGTTCGTCTGCTCCTCCTGGTAGGGTAGAATAAGAGTAAAGTCTGCATTGTCGGTATAGGTCAGGCAGCCTGCCAGGTACCCGGATGAATCATTGTTGAATTCAATGACGTCACCCAATTGGTACCGGGCATCCCAGATATCAAATTCTCTGAGGGTTGTTCCCGCTGAGGTTTTTACCATGCCCTTAAAGTCACCTGACTGGTGCCCGGGATTCGGGGCATGGCCATACGCCATCTCAACAGACTTCTCCGTGATTTTTCCCTGGCTGATATTTAAGTTCATGATGATAATTTTCGAATAATCGGCAGGTTCAGCTGCACTGGTAAGCCCAACACCCTGCAGGAGCACGAGGAAGATAAGGGTAATGATGAGTGTTTTCTTCATACATTCCACCGGTTTATCGTATCCAGCATGTACCTGATGTGGAGGGTTGATGCATTCCCAAACCTGCCGGAATATGCCCCACTGCCCATGATATCGGGATCAGGGTCCAGTTTCCAGAAATTTTTTACACATGCCTCCGGAGCACGGCTGGTTGCAGGTTTTGTAATCTGGCGGCATTCGCTGGTATTCCAGTGTTCCTGCGCAGCGGAGGTCATGCATGCATCCAGTGTGCTCCAGACATTAGGGGAGGGCGAGTTCTCGCGGTAATAGGTCGGGCCGCAATACGTGTCGATCAGGCCAAAGACCACATGGCCGCTCTCGTGGAGAAAGATCATTGTGGAATCTGCCGGGGCCTTTAACTGCGAACCTGAGCCGGGGCCGAGCCCGTTGGCACAGGCATTGGGTTCACAAGGACTGCCGGAATACAATCCCAGGTATGAGGGATACAGGATAATTGCAACGTCTGTTGCCGGGGCGTTTTTCCGGAATTGTTCCGGAAGTTTTCCCGCACACCCGTCAAATGCATCCGCCATATCTTCGGGGTCCCAGTAATAATAAAAATTAAAGCGGTCAGCGTAATCCGATGGCAGTCCCACCTGTGCCGATGTCAGGGTATCCAGCCGGGAAAACAGGGGGATAATTTTAGTAGTTACGTCATCTACAAATCGCTGCCGGTCGCCGGTATAGGTATCAATAGTGATTTTTTTCTTCAGGTTACAGTTATACGTCGTTGTTGAAGGGATAAACACAATATCTATCTTTGATTCAACCGGGCCGTTGACCACAAGCGGTATGAGTTTTGAATCGTTGAGCTGGATGATCATATACTCCGTTTTATCAANGGTGATCTTCCGGGTGACCTCCTCGTATCCTGTTTTTGTAATACGGATGGTGTGATTGCCCCGGGCAATGTTGCGGAGTTCCTTTATCCCTTTGTCATCAGAACTTGTGCCAACGGATTCCCCATCAAGATACACATGAGCTCCAATAACGGGAGTTCCGTTTTTTGCATCCCAGGTCCGTATCGTGAGATTCAGAGAGGTAGTTTCGGGAACCTCCTGTACTGGCAGCGGCTGGTTTATTTTAAGGAGTGCCGGTAGTTTTTTTCCAGGGTTGACAGGATCTCCCGCTGAGCCCGTGAACAGGTATCCTTGCTGTCTGATAACCGCTGCCCCGCTGACATCAAAAGGAACCCTGATCCCGAAGGTCTGGTTTATTTGTTCAGTACCGTTCAGATCAAAACCCAACAGGGATAATTCTCCGGGCTGGACATTGTCCATGCCGGCAGAGGATCGTGCGATGATACTGGTGCCGTCAGCTGCGAGGATGAGGGGAGTTGATGCATTTCTTCCCCATCCCTGAATAAGTCTCCTCCATTGTTCCCTGCCGTGACTGTCGGTCCGGACTAAGAAAAGATCACTGTCCGGCAGGGGATTATTGACGGAGCTGACGGTTCCCGCAAGGATATATCCACCGTCCGGCGTCTGGACAACGGAGGTCCCTGCATTTTCCGGCCCGATCTGATACGGGACAAACCAGTCTTCATTCCCGAATTCATTGAGCCGGAGCAGGTAGGCGCTCACGCCGTTAATGCCATAACTGCCGGTAGTTCCTGCAGCAATATACCCATCATCGGTAGTCTGCTCAGCAAAAGCGGTGTAATCATTATTTTCTCCCTTAAAGACACGAGTCCACTGCTCTATGCCGTCTGTATTCGTTTTTGTGACAAAACCGTTCCAGAGAGGTTGGGCGGGGGATATATTCCTGTATACCGACCCGGCGATAATCAAACCACCATCACTTGTTGTGCCGACCGTGGTGCTTTTGACCAGTTCCCCATTTTTAAAAAACCGTGTCCACACCTCGTTGCCGGACTGGTCAAGTTTGATAACGAGGAACCCTCCCGGGATAACCTCCTGGGAAGCGGTTGTCAGTACAAGCCCATGATCGGGTGTTTCGACAATGGATGTCACCGAATACGAATTGTGTTGCAGGGTGTTATTCCAGGAAACATTTCCTGCTGCATCCGTTTTTATAACGAGAATACGACCNGTCTCCAAGAAGGATCCGATTGTTATTGCAGCTGCAGCTCCCCCGTCATGGGTGGCAACAATGGCATAGGTATCATTCGCAGTACCCTGATCGAAGGTTCGCAACCATCCAAAAGACGCTGGAGGGGTATCAGAAGAGAGAGAACTTGCAGCGGCAGGAAAAGGAAGNGAGAANAGNACACCGATAAGGAATGGTGCAAGAACCAAAAGGGGGAGACAGCGGGAAAAGANCTGCCGCGTATCGTGATTCCCCTGATTTCTGGCCATCAGTAATCCTGATAGGTTCTCTCTTGATCAGGAAATATATACCTTCCTTTTTTTCGTTTATGGAAATTTTTAAAAAGAAGGATTCCCCTTTTTATTTGAAACCTCCATTCACAAAAGATGTTATACCGGGGGTTTTTCGTGCTCTTTGGAAAGTTCATGCTCTCCAGTGGCTTCATGCCCTTCGGCAGGTGCATGTTCCCGGTGAACTTCATGCGTTCCAGCGTGTTCATGTTCTCCGGCAGGTTCGTGTTCTCCGGCAGGTTCATGTTCTCCGGCAGGTTCGTGCCCCCCGTGAATTTCATGGTCCCTAGGGTGGCGGTGAACCCTGAGTGAATCCTTATGGACTCTTTTTCCGCAATGGGGGCAGTAATGTTCCTTGTCCTTTTCGATCTCTTCGATAAATCCAGCAGCAAATATGGCAGTCGGGAGGGCAAAAATACAGACACCGATGAGAATGGCAACCCCAGTCATCAATTTTCCCAGGAATGTTATTGGATAGACATCGCCATATCCTACCGTTGCAAGCGTGACCAGAGCCCACCACATTGCATGTGGGATGCTGGAATATACTTCAGGCTGCGCATCGTGTTCTGCGTAATACATGACAGAACTTACCAGTACCAGGGCGATAAAAAGGAGGGACAAGGCAACGAGCAGTTCTTCTTTTTTCCGTGAGATGATGCTGCTGAACGTGGTTACGGCATCGGAATACCGCCCGAGCTTCAGGATTCTTAAGATCCTGAAGAGCCGCAGGATCCTCAGGAACCTGAGGTCTACATGGATGAGGAACGGGAGGAAGAACGGCAGGATCGCGAGGAGATCGATTATCGCAAATGGGGTGACCATGAAGCGGAGGCGACCTTTTATCGGGTGGGAATATTCCGGGTTCAGGGTGCATACCCACAGCCGCAGGATGTACTCAATGGTAAAGATGACAACAGAAATAACGTCAATAATGGCAAATAACCAGAAGAACTCAAGGTGAATCCATGCAACTGTTTCAAGAATAACAACAGTCACGTTCAGCAGGATCAAAAAGACCATGAAATAATTAAAATTGCGGGCGAATCCGTCAATTTCCGGTGGTGCTTCCAGTACCTGGTATACTTTCTCTTTCAACGTGGGAGCAGTGGTAATGGTCACACCTCAGGAGCAGAGTAAATGTGTCGACTTTGAAGGGTTGATCCCTGCCTGATACGGCAACAGGATACTATCAGCACCGGCGCCATGGTTTTGCAAAAAGCAAACCGTCAGCGGGCAGGGGATTTTCATTGTGCCGGAAAAAACAGGTGCGTGATCAGGTGCAGGTCGGATTATCCGCCGGAAAGAGGTATGAAAGCACCCGATGAACGGGTTTTTCAGGTAGTTGTCTTTTAAAAAAATGAACGGGATCATGGGTACCGGCTCACTTGACCGGGTCGCCGTGGTATCCATGTGCTGCAAGAACGGTTATGACATTTTCAACCCATTCACGGTCATCGGCATGTGCCAGCCCGTAAATATGGGCAAGGATGTGAGGATCATGCCCGTGGGCTTTCTCGCGACCGGGAGCGTGGGAATGATCGATCTTGTGGTGTTCTTCTTCGAACGGGTGCGGCAGGTGAGCGATCTTCTCTTTCCAGATCGCTTCAAGGATCTCATCATGGGTCCTGAGTTCGTTGAGCCCGATAACCCTGCCCCGCATTTCACCGCTCTGGTGGTGGTTGATGATCATGCGGTAGCAGAGAAATTCCCTGCAGATGGTAGGGCGGGATGGGTAAATTGCGCAGCTGAACCCTGGACCAGCAGGATTCCTGAATGAGAACATGCATCCTTTTTGCGGGGTGTCCTTGCCGTTATTCTCCATTTCTTCGAATTTATCGGCAAATTCATCCACAAATTCCGGTAATACATGCACCTGGAAGAGTTCATTGGTGATACCGTAACGGCAGAAATAATCATGCTCCGTAACCTGTCGCTCTACTTTAATGAACTCTCCAAAGCTCGTGCAGCATCTCCCACACCAGTTGCACTCAAATTTCACCATAGCAATATTCTTTTTATGCTAAACTGGATTATAATAATTGGGATATGATCTCACGGGAATGATGAAGAAACCTGATGTGATATCCTTCTTTTTTACCTGTAGTAATATATCCAGTATACGATCGCACGATATTGCTCCATATCTGGTAATGATCTCAATGGTTCTCTTTCTGAATACAGGGGGTTCAACCAGGACGATCCAGTTTCGAGAGACTGACACATTCTTTTGGAAGCGTGAAACAAGAAACGGGGGTTTTTGAAAAATAATAATAACTTGGGCAATTCTCGCGACTCCTGTGTACACCAACCAGTAACCTTATCTCCTGTCAGCTGCCCAATAATCGTTCGTGAAACCTTGTTATGGATCCCAATAAAGCGTTCTTTGCCAACGATGCCTGGGCAAAAGAAAGCGGCATCGAGCTGATGGAAGTCTCGACCGGCAGATCAAAGGTCCGGATGAAGATTGAAAAAAAGCATGTGAACAGTCATGACACCGTCCACGGCGGGGCAATTTTCACGCTTGCTGATACGGCCTTTGCACTCGCCTCCAACTCCCACGGAATACCTGCAGCTGCAATCAATGCCCATATCTCGTATGTCAAATCAGCGAGTGCCGGAACCCTGTATGCAGAAGCCGCAGAATCCTCGTTAAGCCCGAAAATTGCCACGTACTCTGTCATAGTGACTGATGACAACGGGGAAAAGATAGCCCTTTTTGAAGGCATGGTCTACCGGAAAACTCCGCGAAAGTAACGGTATTACCGGATATTTTTTTCATAACTATTTGGCCTGAGAACTGTGTGTCAGGAAATTTGCACATTCCCATGCATTATTTCCCATCATGTTCAAGGGTAAATTTCCAGGAACAATAGGGTGTTCCTTCTTTTGTCTCCGGTGGACAGGACAGGCATTCGGTTCTCACGCGGGGGTCAATGGTCCGGGCAAAGACGGGAAATTCGACCAACCCAACAGACCGACAGGGAAACAGCGGCATCCCCTTTCGTTCCCGTGCGGCCTGGACCCGGCAGGTCTTTGTTGTTACCACAAGGGTCTTTTTGTCCGGGCGAAGGATCTCGGTCTCGTTGACATGGGAAAAGAGGCGGTTAGCAAAAGCGATTGCCAGTGCATCAAGCCCCCCCTGTTCGGGAAGGTGCAGGCGCTCTTTGATCCGCCGGGCTTCAATGGCTGCATACTCTTTCCAGACGTTCAGGTCCAGTAAAACCGCTGCCTCTATGCCATATTCCTGTTCGACAGCCTGGAACCAGAGACCGTCCATCGCGATCCAGTTCTTTGCCGCGTCCCTGAGTTCTTCTTTGCAGTCATCCTGCAGCGGTGTCATAGTCAGAGGCTGGTATGTATAAGGGCAAAAAGGTGCCGGTATGCCTGCTGTTATTCACGTGTCTGCATCCAGCTGAACCTGGATCTTTGAAGCGATTGCTTCTGATGCGGGATCAA
>JGI20214J51650_10002882_pt1 | contig 10804 bp, 12 predicted proteins | sample WetSurMetagenome_FD_51650 | JGI IMG/M metagenome (IMG submission 51650)
CCCGGGCCTCTCGATTGCGGCGGGGAGGCCCGGGGGAGGGAGGGTGGGTCGATACGGTTGAGATGAAGTGAATCAGCTGGCGGCCGCGGTTGCCTGCGGTGCGTCCTGCAGGGTTCGGAACAGGAGCAGGAGCCCGAAGATCAGGGCGAAAATCTCCCCTCCCAGGGTCAGGATCACCGACAGCAGGTTCATCATGTCCACCGCCGAGACCCAGGTGGCGACCGCCGCCCCCGTGGTCTGCACGGTCGGCACGCCCGCCTGCGGGGCCGACAGGAAATAAAACAGCAGGGTGCCGACCTCCATAAGCAGCACCAGCATCGAAAAGAGGATGGCGATGCTGGCCGCCACCACACCGGCCCAGACGGTCTTGCGCAGGGAGGCGTCGGAGGGCCGTGACGCGGGATCCTGCAGGCGAGCGGCGATGCGGGTGTAGCGGTGGAACCACAAGGCGAGGAAGACCAGGAGCAGGAGGCCGGCCGTTGAAAAGAACTGGACGAGCGGCAGCCCGGAGCGGGCGCTGCCGGCCGGCCGGCCGGTGAAGACGAGCGTGTAGACCATGATGACCAGGGGGAGCGCCCCCATCACCATCAGCGCCCAGAAACCGCTTCGACCCCATCGCGAAAAAGCCTTGGCGAGAGTCTCTGTTCTGGACGGCCTCAGCGTTTCAGTCAGTTCTTCCAGCATCGTACGGTTCTTCCTTCTGTTGGTCGGGCGTCAGGACAGGTCCCTTGCCTTGATGCAGAGACCCGGGTGGCCGGCTACCCCTCGAGCACCTGGCGCAGCCTCTCCTCGCTGTCGATGTTGAGATTCGTCTTCAGGACTTTGCCCTTGAATCCTTTCAGCCGCTCCAGCACCTTGTCCGCCGTCGCCTTCCGAAACAGCACGAACAGGGCCGACGCACCGGGAGTGAAGTCTTTGGCGAACTCCTTCATAAAGGTGTCGTCGATTCCGATGTCGGTAACTTTGCCGCGCAGGGCGCCGGCGCCGGCGCCGACGGCTGCGCCCAACAACGGGTTGAGGAAGAGAATGCCCATCAGCATGCCCCAGAAGCTGCCGCCCACGGCACCTGCCAGGGTCAGGTTGGCCACCTGGTGGAGCTTGACCCTGCCCTTTTCATCCTTGGTGACGACCACCACGTCCTCCATTTCGATCAGGTACTCTTTCTGCATCTTGTACAGCTCCGCACGCACGGCGAACGCGGCGTGCTCTTCCTGAAACTCGACTGCGACCAGTTGGGACATGCGACCTCCTTGAAAGCGCCGGTCACACCGGCAGGTTGGTGTGTGAGGTAAGGTAATGTGGATGACAGAGGAACTTTCTCTTCTATTGCTTTAAAGGCAAATTGCTTCCCGTGTCAAGGATGAATCAGGGGCCCGGAAACCGGGCCTGACATCGCCGGCCATCTCGCCGATGAGAAAGGTGATGCCGCGAGGCCGCAACGGTCCGAGCGGTGAAGAAGCGGCCGGCGGCGCAAGGAAATTGGGGCACGGGGCATGGGGTTCTCCGATTACCGGCCGCGGGTCAGGATCCAGTAGACGTTGCCGTTCGGCGCCTGGACCGGATAGATGAGCCGGCTGCGCGGGGTCTCGGCATTGGTGAGCCGCAGATACAAATCGTCGAAGAACTCGGGGGTCTCCAGGCTGAAATTGTGGAAGTTCCGCGTGCGGTTCACCGGTGTGACATCCACCACGTTGACGCCCTCGGCGTTCGGGTCAAGGTCGGCGACCCGAACGGCGCTCTCAAGCTGCCGGGGGCTCAGCGTGCTCTCCCCGCGCCGCCGCCCGCGGTTGAGGATCCGGCTCGCCAGCAGGGCCCTGTCGTTCGAGGAGACGTAGATCGTGGTGGTTTTGGCGAGGGCCTCGAGCGCATGCCGGAACTTCTCGTCGAACTCGTTGTAGTCGACGTCCGGTGCGGTCAGCACGACATCCTTGATCTCGGTTTCCGCGTCGGCCAGGTCGGCCTGATCGTAGAGCAGGCGGAAGGCGTCGACGACGACCTGCGCCCCCATGCTGTTGGCGATCAGCCACAGCCGGTCGGGCCGGATGTCCCGAATGGCCAGTTCCAGGCTGCGAGCCAGGTCGGGCGCGGATTCCTTGGCGACCTGGCGCGCCCGCTGGTAGCCACTCGGGGAGCTGCCCTGGTCGCCGGGCCAGTCGAAGAGCAGCACCGGCGAGTTGATGTCCAGCACGTGACCGATGAAGGTGGTCTTGCGCAGGGCCGACGGGAATGCCTCCCGAAACCCGTGGACGACCACCATGAGCGAGCGCTGCGGGGATTTATCGACAAGGGCCTGCATCTGCTCGATGAAGGCGGCCGGATCGAGCTCTCCCACCGTCTTGAGCTTGATCTCCTCGTTCTGGAACCATTCGGTCGGATTGATGATGATTCCCAGCCCCAGGGTCGGTTCGATCTTCACATCGAAGTAACCGAATTTGAGGGTTGCTTCGCGCTCGGTCCCGAAACGCTCCTCGACCGGCCCGGCCGTGCTGATCGGGCGACGGTTGGTAATGAAAAAAAACCGGTACTCCCCCTCTGTATTCAGCCGGGCGACCTGCATGCGGCGGAACAAGAACGCTTCGGCCCGCTGCAGGGCGTAGCTCGTGGGGGAGAGGTAGAACTGGTAGGCCAGGAACCCCAGCCCGGCCAGCAGCAGCAGGATTACGCCGAGACCGATCGACAGGCGCCGTTTGAAACGGGTCATGCCATCACCTCATGTGGCGGCGGAGCGCCGGCTTCCGTAAAGGCAGGAGTAAACATAGGAGAACTCGCATCCCACCAGGACGATCTGGAAGGCCAGAAAGATCCACAGCATCAAGATCATGACGCTGCCGATCACCCCGTAGGAGAGAAATTTGCTGAAAACCGAAACGACGCCGCCCGTGGCGAATTGCTGCAGGCCGACCAGCATCACGGCCGTGATGATGGCTCCCAGCCAGACGTCCCGCCACCGGGGACGGACCGTGGGCAGCAGTTTGAAGATGACGCACAAGGTCACGCTCAGGATGAACACGGAGGCGCCGACCTGAAGCCCACGGGTCAGCAGCAGTTCGTCCACCTGCTGAATAAAGTCGAGGTGTTCCTGGAAGTGATTCACGAGCCCGATGACGGCCCGTATGAGAAGGTTCGCAATGAAAGAGACTATGAGCAGCAGGGCTGTCCCCAAAACGAGCAGGTAGGCCAGCAGCTTGTTGAGGAAGAAGAGGAGCACCATTTTGCGAATCGAGCCCGCCTCGGAAATTCGGGCCGGCGACTCCCAGATCACGTTCACCGACTGGCGCAGCACAATAAACAACTTGCCCGCCGCGAAGAAGAGCAGGCTGAACCCAACGATTCCAGCGCCGACGCTGTTCTGGTTCAGCGCAAGGATCGTCCCGACCACCATGTCGTGTATTGCCGGCGGCAGATCGCGTACGATCAGGTTGCGGACATAGAGAAAGGCGTGCGTTTCCGGCCCAATCAGCGCCCCGACAATGCTCAGGATCACGAGAAGCAGCGGAAAGAGGGAAAACAGAGCATAGTAGGAGAGGGCGGCGGCCATCCCCGGGCAGTTGTCGCGGTCCCACTTCAGGCCGGTCTGGATCAGCAACTGGACCGGCCTCGAGGGCAACACCCGGGAGCGGAGGTAGTCCCAGTTGGAAGCCCATGTGCGAGGCTGTCGCCTCGGCTGGTTGCGATGCGTGTCATTCGGCATTTCGATATCGCGATTGGTCCTATAGGCGTTGCATGAAGTCCGACCGATCAACACTGACCCATAAACCGGAGGCGGAGGTTTATCAAGCGCTTTGCGAAAACGAAGACAAGGTTGCCGCTTATCGATCCATATCGACCAGAAAGTGCCCGTTTGCATTGAGCCTGGAGCGGTCGATGACATCGAACACCCCCAGTCCGAAGCCCGATCCGGTTACATAAACGCGGCTCGCCAATCCATATACGCTGCGGGCCTCTCCGGGCGTAGGGTAAGCGCCAACGATGCGCATGGATCCGGGTTTGCGGATGTCGATGAGCTGGAGGCCGCGGGAGCCGTCGGCGACGACGAGAAGATTGTACAAGGGGTAAACGCTTTGAGCCTCACCGGGTGTACGCAGAGATCCGACGACCTGCGGCCGGCCAGGATTTCTTATATCGATCGCAGAAATACCCCCGGCAGAATCCGCCACGAAGGCATGGTTGGATATGACGTGCACCCAGCGTGCATCGCGTGATGCACCGATTGAAGCAACCCGTTTCGGTTCGGCAGGTCTGCGGATGTTGATAATCTGAAGTCCGCCCATGCCGTCCGCTACATAGGCATGGTTGGCGGCGACCGCTACATGATGCGCTTCGCCCGGAGTGTCGATGGTCGCCACGATTCGCGGACGCCCCGGGTCACGGATGCTGATGATCTGAAGACCGGCCTGGGCATCCGCCACGAGCGCATAATCGCTGAAGACACAAACACCGCGTGCGTCCCCCGGAGTATCCACCGAACCGACTATCACCGGATCGGCCGGGTTGCGAATACCAACGATTTGGAGACCGGCGGAGCCGGCCGCCACATAAGCGAAGCTGCCGGCTGCGAAGACACCCTTTGCCTCACCGGGTGTCTTAATGGATGCCGCCCGCCTTAGGTTCGCCGGTTCGCGAATATCGATTACGTATAGCCCGTTCTCCCCTCCTGCTACATAGGCATGATGCCCGAGCACATGCACACCCAATCCGGCCGGTTGCCTTTCCCCGGCGCCGGCTGTAGCCGATGTCAAACTCTGGAATATTGCCAAGCACATCAACAGCAGAAAATATTTTCGCATCATAAGTCCTTCTTCCTCCATGAAGGTTGAATAGTTCTGTGATTTGGACACGGGTGACGAAGGTCATCTTATGTCCAAACATTCGGGTCTATTCGGGCTGCACGTCGCGCTTACAATTCGCTGTAAATTTCCATGTAAAAATGTCAAGTAATACATGAATCTACCTCCGCGAAAATGATATATCCAAATGGGGCCGGAATCTTGCCTGTCGGCTATTTTTAAAGGATCCCCGCACCTGCGCTGCACAACCATTTCCGAATCTCCACGGGCAACTATGCCTCCCGAACATCTTAAAGTCGATTGATCGCGCAGGTTCATGATGTCCAGACAATATGAATTGTCTGCCAGAATCATCAGCAGAAGTAAAACAGCGCCTATGTAAAGTGCATTTTTCATATGTAAGCCTCCACGTTAAATGATTTGCCCTGGAAAGACTCAACAGCAATTCTTGCTGAACGTTAAAAAAGCATCTGAGCTTCACTGCCCTGCGACACGCGCTCTCGGAGATCTTCGAGCCCAGCAGCCGCACCCCCCCAACGGAGGGGTGGCGATGATCGCGATGAATGCAGCCAGCAGGATGGGCCCCATGATGGATGCGGCCGCCTGCAAGAAGAACACTGCAATGGCTATGGCCGCTGCGAAGATCACGGCACGCGAGATAGGGGAGAGCCGGGTGAGGTTTTGCATAATTCAATCTCTGTTACGAGCGGGAAACGGGGTGGTTTTTGCTGGCTCAGTCGGGCTTGTCGAATCGGGTAATGCAGATACAGAGCTCAACGCATCAAGAGAATTGCACCTGCCCGGCATTGGGTTGATCGGCAAAGGATCATCCATGGATGATTTGCTTCGCGTGGTGCTACTGTATTCGGCTCGAATTGTCAAATATTTCCGATGGATTTGCGATGACGCTTGAATCTCTATGGGTCGAATTCCCCGCAGCTTGCTGCGATAAGATGCAGCAGGCTCTCCTGCTTGGCATCGTCGACTTGCGTCGATAGAGGCCATCCCAGCCCCGAAACGGCAAAGCGCATGAGGTACTCGGAGACGGTGCTTCCGGCGATGGAGCAACTGGTGGCGATCTGGCGCCTGGTCAACCGACTTTCGAACGCCAGACGCAGCACTTCACGGATCTTACGCATGGTCAACCTCGCGGCCGGCATGCCACCGCAAAATGGGGGATTTGGAGTGCCTTCTACCGGCGGTCTGACGGGTTAACCAGCGTTGCTTCAGCTTCGCGACGACCGGTCCTCAAGGGGTGGCCGTTTTGGATCGGAATGGGTGGCCGGAATGGATCGGAATCAGTGGCCGCTTTGGATCGGAATCGGTGGCCGGATTGCGTCGGAATACGCGGTGGAGAGAGGTTCCGGAACAATCCGCAATCTATCTGCAACCAAAAAGAAAGGGGCTGCGACTTAATCCGCAACCCCTTGATTTCACTGGTGCCNAGGGACGGAATCGAACCGCCGACACGGGGATTTTCAGCCCGATCAGAGGTAAAACAAAAACCCAATTATTTCAGATATTAAATTGATGATATTGGCCTTCTCTGTGAATGCTACTTTGGGGGGAATTAGTTGTTTTTTGTAAAAAATTGAATGCGGCAGGCACAAAATGGTGCACAGTTTTGGATGCTATCGGAAGGGGGCCACGGAGAAGTCCGCTGCGCTTGTTTCTGAGGAGGGCGCAAACAAGACTCGGAACAAAGTGCCTCAGCGATGCCGCTTCGATTGGGGCGGTTTCTTGCTCGTTTTTATCCCCCGAGCGATATGGCCACGGACATTTTCTATCTTCCATTGAACGGCCGGGTGGTTGGCAGCCCGGCGGGCCTCCTCCTGGTCGTCTTGAAATAACAACTCCATTGGCAGTTCTCCGTTCTCAACCGCAGCGGTAAAGGCCTCTTCATTCGGCGCTAACTCCAACAAGTTGTCCACTGCTGCCCAGGCGCTGCCGACAAGCCTGGCTGAATCCAGTTCGACCTCTCGGGCCAGCATCGGCGCAAGCTGCTCGGAAATGACCCGCTCGCTTATGCGGGATTCAAGGCGTTTTCGGGAGTAGGTCGGGAGGGGATGCGGCAGCATCGTCGCCAATGCGATGAACCACGATCTGAAAGAGGATTTGCGCAGCACGCTTCCGGCCTGCGCAGGCAGGTTGGCCACATCCCAGACATCCCTCGCGGCGCCACGGTCGAGGAGGGCGAGTAGCTTGCCGACAAGGATTTCGTCCAGACTCACAGCTCTCACGTTTGGACGATCCAGCTCGCCGGGCTGCCAGAGCTCGCGGATCGCTGTTCCTGCCAGCGGCAGCCGGAAGAGGAAGTTGAGGTCCAGCTCGATACGGTCCTCATGGCCGAGGACGGATCGGTAGCGCAGATAAATCTTGCGGCCGGCGAAGGAATCGGCGGATCGCTGCACCCGGTACCCCTGACGCCCGGCGATTTCAGCTGCGGCTTCTTCCACCCGCGGCCGATCCTCGAGCATTTTCTGCCGCTCGATCTCCCCCACATAGTTGTAGTCCAGATCGACGGACAGGCGCTTCGGCGGGCCATAGCAGAGGTTCAAGGCCGTTCCGCCCTTCAGCGCCAGCACGGTCCCGAGAAAGGGGTGCCGGGCAATGTCGCCGGCCAGTTCCCCGAGCCGGACAACCTTCTCCAGCGGCTCAACCCGATAGCCTGTCTCCGTGGAGCAACGCGTGAGGTATTCGAGGCTAACGCTCATCCGGTTCACCCAGCTCGAAAACCTCTTTGGGAAGGATCAGGTTCCATCTCTTGGCCAGTATCCCGCCACGTCGGCCGCGCTCGAGGTATTGCTTTGACCGTGGGCGACGGCGTTCCATGCGTGCAAGCATCGCATCCGGAACGTGGAAGGTTGCCTGGAAGCGCTCCAGGAACCAGCCGGTCGCCGCCCAGAGGTTGGCGATATTGTAGCGCTTCAGCACTGTTTCGAGAAGGTCCAGGTCGAGAACGGTAAAGCTGGCGGCAGACCGTACGAGCTCCTCCGAGCCGCCGGCCAGGGACGGCCGGTAAAACCCCTCCACCAGTGTCCGCTCGGGCCCGGTCGCCTTAAGCAGCCGCCCCTGTCGCTCTATCTTGCGGACGCCGATCGGTGCGCTGCGGCCACGGAACCGGGCGGGTTTTTCGATGAAGCGCACGGATGCTCCATCCAGGATTAATGGCCGGCGCCGCTTGGGCACATAGAGGGTGCATTGCTGCCACATGGAATGGGCGACGCCCAGCAGTTCCAACGCACTGTGGTGTGAGAAGACCCCCTCGGGCTGGAAAGCCGCTGCGACGAGGACGGGATCGGGCTGGAATCGTTCGGCGCTTACGGCTGGAGGGACAACGGCATAAACGCCGCGGCACACGGGCTTCAGCCTGCCGGCCTTGAGGTGGTATTTGAGCCGGTTGAGAGTACCGGAGCGCCCACCGTCCTGCGACAGGGCTTCAGTCGCCTCTGCGAGAGAAAAGACCGGATGGCTCGAAAAAAAATCCAACGTCTTCATTTACACCTTGCGCATTTACGGGCAAAACTTTTACCCTTATCGTCTGCAAGACATCAACTATGATAGACAAGCAGGTTAACGATAAGTGCTTATATGGGTATTTAAATTATCTGAAATAGCGTAAACTGTCAACCAGGCTTTGGCGCAGATGGTTCTTTCCACACTTTGCCGATCAGGGGATCGATTCGGTCGGCATGTTCCCGGGCCCACTGCAGCCAACTTGTCAGTCTTTCCCGCCCCTCAGCCGGCAGGTCGCTTCCGTTGGCTTTCCCCTCAACCTCGACGATGTAAGCTCGCAATTGGGTGGCCTTTGCCCACCTCAGGGCCTGGTTTTCAAGGTCCTGTAGGCGTTTCTGTTCCTCCTGGCGCTGGCGCTCCATCTCCTCCCTCGCCTCGAGTTCTTCCCGCCACCGTCTCTTGCGTTCCTCGATTTCCAGCCTTCTTTTTTTTTCGAGATCAGCAATCGTTACCAGGTTGATAAGAAATTCTTTGAGATGGTCTTCGACGCCTTTTGATTTGCTGTCATTCCATTCCTTCCGGATTCCCCGGGCTGCCCAGGAATCTATTTTANGTGACAAAACACCCTTCGGTTCATAATCCCATTTAGGCGCATAAGAGATCGACCCATATCGCTCGATGTGTTTCTTTTCAGAATCTGTGAGGATGTGATCGACCTGGCGAGATTTCTCGTTGATGCCGAAGGATATGGTTTCATCGAAAACGACAGCCTCGGTTGTCTGCAAATGGTAGCCCTTCTTGGCAGATGCACGGAAGCCAAGGGACTCGATCCGGGTCAAGAGTGCCTGCATGATCCGCAAGGCTCGTTTTAACAGCCTGCGGCTTACGCGAACATCAAGGATCTCCTTCCCCCAAGGCCTTAGCATCGCATACTTGTCAGGTTCTGCTCCGGATAGCTCCTCGAGCGTTTTCTTGACGAGAGGATGTGCATTCCTGAGGTTTCTGGGCACCTTGATTACGGGCCATGATTCAATGCGCTCAATGACTTCGAGCGTCTCAGGGAGAAGGGTAGGGTGGGGTTTCTCAGGCTTCGATTTGGCCACGAGCGATCTGTTCATGTTCAACTCGTGGACCTTTGGCTGGCCGTGTTTGATTTTAGGGAGCGGTGTCCATTCTACTCGAATGTGGTTTTGAATCTTTGCCCAGTAGCCTCTCGGCGGAGTCGGCACGTTCAACTTCTTGCAGATCTTTTTCAGAGCCACGTTGGAGATGCCGTATTTCGGGGCCAACCTGAAAATCGGTTCCGCCCAGACTTGGCGGTACAACTCTTCCCGCTCAATGGTGAGCTTCTCAGATTCCATTTCATGATCTCCAGGAAAAATTCAGCCGGCGTAGTGGATTGTTCGCTCCCGGTCAGGCGTTTACAGGAAAAATAATCGCGATGCATCAGAGAAGGGAATCGCTCATCAGGAAACGAAAGAATATGGATGGGCTAAAACGAAAAAACCCGCTGACCGGGATCAGCGGGCTGGGTGAATGGTGCCGAGGGACGGAATCGAACCGCCGACACGGGGATTTTCAGTCCCCTGCTCTACCGACTGAGCTACCTCGGCACGCACCGAAAAACCGTTTTGAGACTGCACCTTCTAAAAGAGGGCTCATGCTTTGTCAAGATGTTTTTGCCCGGCATCGAGGTCGCCGAAGAGGTATTGAACGACCGCGGCGGCCGCGACGGCGGCCGTTTCGGCCTTGAGGATCCTCGGCCCCAGGCGGACGCGGTGGAAGCCGGCCGCCTCCGCCGCCTGGGCCTCGGTTTCCGAAAACCCGCCCTCGGGTCCCAGCACCGCCAAAACGGAAGCAAGTTCGGCTCGCCCGGCCGGTAGCGCCGGGATCGGCGCGGTCGCGTCCTCCCAGAAGAAAAGCGCCAGGTCGTGGTCGCGGCCGCGGGCGAGCAGCTCGTCAAAGCCGTGCACCTCCCCGATCCCCATGACGTCCCCGCGGCGGCATTGCTTGAGCGACTCGACGGCAATCTTGTGCCAGCGCTCGCGGCGAAAGGCCCCGCGGCCGGCCCCGGGGCGCGCCACCGCGCGTTCGCAGACGAAGGGAATGAAGCGGGTCGCCCCCAGCTCCGAGAGCTGCCGCACCACCAGGTCCATCTTCTTTTCCTTCAGAAACCCCTGCGCCACCGTGAGGGAGAGGGCGGACGTGCCTGCGGACATCCGCCGCGCGGTGATCTCGAGATCGACCCGCCCCGTCGTGATCCGGTCGATCACCGCGCTGTACTCGAAGCCGGTCCCGTCCACTAGGCCAACCGCGTCCCCGCGCTTCAGGCGGATCACGGTGCAGATGTGAGAGGCCTCGCTGCCTTCGAGAACCGCGCGCGTTCCGGTTAGCTGCGAGGGGTCGACGAAGAAGTAGCGCATGATTCCATCCGATATCGCCCCCCTACGCGAAGCCCATGGCTGACGGCTCAAAGCAGGAGCGGAAATGATTGTCCTCCTCCCCTGACCCCTCCCTCACAAAGGGAAGGGGGCGGCGAGGACCACCAAACACCAAACACC
>JGI20214J51650_10002883_pt1 | contig 10804 bp, 8 predicted proteins | sample WetSurMetagenome_FD_51650 | JGI IMG/M metagenome (IMG submission 51650)
ATATTCTGAATCGCCTGTTTCCTAAAAACATTATTTCCGATGTTGCCTCTTTCCTCCCCCGGCGTAATAAAACTGAATAACTCGCGGCGGAGGATTTGTGTGGAGGTGTCCGGATTTCCGATAGTTGCTCCCAGAATCGAAGGATCCAGAACATTCGGTCGATCGCCCGGCTGCCCGTCAAAGTTTCCCAATGCGTCAGAGCCGGAGCTCAGGTTGAAAGGCATGCCGACTTTCAACATCAGCGCGCTCGTTATCCGCCATCCTGAAAACGATTTCATCAATCTCTCGGGCCCGGGGAGCCGTGGCAGATCATAAGAAAACTGACATGTCAGCGAATGAGGAGAGTCAAAGTCGCTCCAGGATTTTCTGTCTTCCAAAAGCAAATTTTCGGATTGAGAGGACGCCTCAATATCCCGGTTGGCGGCAGTGCTCATATAGGTAGCGCCCTGATCGATGGCTTTGGATAATGCATAGCTTGCCGAGGCGGAGAAGCCTTTTCGATATGGGACGACCATGGTGATCTGGGCGGCGTCAAGATATGCCATTCCCGCGTTCATGACATGTTTGATAGTATAGTAAAGCTGGTCCGGTCTCCGCTGGTTCACGGTTGACGTGCTAAGAGGGATGCCGGGCACGGGAATGCCCCGATTTTCCTGGGTGCCGTATAACAATTTCAACGTTCTGCTTCCCACATATCCCAGGCGAAGGCGGAAAAGATCCGAAAAGCTGCGTTCCAGGGTCAGGCTGTACTGATGAGAATAGGGTGAAACCAAGTCAGAAGAAAAAATGAACGGTGACGTCTTAACATTCGACATCGAGGTATCGATCCCCCTCAAAGGTTCCACCAATTCTCTCAAGGCGGGGTCTCCCTTGAAGGGAACTATAATATATACGGACTGAGGTCCATTATAGCGAATCTGCGAGTAAGTTACCGGCATGACCTGGCCGTAGGAGATAGTATAACCGGCGCGGGCGACCCAGTCGCCCGGACCGCGCCATGCCAGCGAAAATCGCGGACTGAAATTGTTCCAGTCAATGCTGTAGGGCAATTTGTTCAACCCGTTTACCTCGGACGGTGCGGCTTCCGCGCTGTGCCTCAGTCCAAAATATAGCTCGAGCCTGGAATTTGCAGTCCACTGGTCGGCGAAGAACACGTCGGTCACAAGATTGCGAAAACCTCGGTGCATGTTCCCAATGCTGACCTCATACTGGGTCGGTGTTCCCAGAAGAAAATTCTCTATCGCTGTACGTCCAAAATTGTTGTTGAAGGAATAAGCGCCTCTCTGATTATTCGTCTGAATTCCATTGATCTGGTTGCGATAGAGATCGCCGCCAAAAGTCAGTATGTGTCGTCCGCCTGAAAGCAGAGATGTCCCCACAATCCCGCCGCGGAATATGTTCTCAGCGCGCCGTATTGGATACATGCCATCCGGGCCAAGATCTTCGATCGCCTTGCCAAAGCGTATGCGAGGGCCGACCGCGTTTGGTTCGGAGTGGAGATCCGATACGGCACGGTTGAAGCTGAAACCCAGGGCGAATTCCTGGCGTTCGCTAGTTTCGATGCGAAGTGTGGCTCGTGATTTGTGGCTGTGGATGTCGGTGTCCGGGTTTCTGCCGGCGATAAACTGGAACGCGTCAATCCTCTGCCTGCTGATGAAATGGGAAAGGGATAGCTGGCGTTTCGGGCCGATCTGCCGATCCAGCCGCAGGGTCCCGTTGGTCTCGTTGATGCTTTGCACGGCGCTGGTGTTGAGCGCGCGTTCATCTATGTCTGTGCGGTTGGGAGCAACGAGAGGATACGCGGCAAGAAACCGAGTGATCATTACCCTGGTATCAGGATCGGTTACCATCGGAGTCCGTTCGGACGCGAGGGGCACGAGAACATTCCCATTAACCATGCCGCGCACCTTTCGTTGCGACCAGTTTCCATCGATATGGCCGATAAGCGGAACCGTGCCTCCGATGCTGGCGCCATAATTGTTCAGGCGGGATGGCAGAACTGGACCAACCTGGAAAAAAGTTCGTGCATTGAAGATGCTGTTTCTGTGGGTTTCAAAGAACTCGCCATGCCAGCCCGCCGATGGCCGGGGTTTGGCAAGAACCGCAATTTCGGAGGCGGGACGGCCATGTTCGGCAGCATAATAGTTCGCTTCGACGAACGATTGCGTGATAAACGCATAATCGCTCCCCAGGCGAGCTCCATCCGCCCTCAGAGCATCGGTATCGAGGCGGCTGACAAAGATGTTCTCATTGCGCTCAGAAGCCGCCTTGACTGGCCCCGAAGCCTCGATTTGAGCGACGCGGGAATCACCCTTTTCTGTTGCAGCTTCGCTATTGGCTGCCTTCTTGACCAGGGCATCCTGATCTCGTTGCTCAACCGCACTGGCCGGCCGCACAGTGAAAAATGCCAGAACCGTCATGCTTGTGAAGATAGCATTAAGTAAATATTGCCTCAAATTCACTCCGTTCCTTCAGGTTGGGCCTTATAGTGCACCATGGGTACCGATTCCAAATGCGGGGGGGGTCAACCCCAAAAATATGCAGTATAACAAAATTGCTGAAGCTATCTGCAAGCAATTTGTGGGGCCGAATCGATGAATGACCTTTCAGCACTCTTGAGATCAACTGATCCCAACTGGAGAAGCTCTTGATCTTGTGATTGCCATCGTAGCGCTCGACGCACTTCCGAAACTTGTAGGTAGGAATAAAGTCCATCTGCCGAGAAAAAATCGTTTTTCCGGAATTCATCCGCTGTCTCCCTCCACAACACCTCGGGAGTATGCGTTTTTGACGATTCCAGATTCAAATCGATTAAAACTGATTGGGCTTTTATCTACTCAGTTATCATAGTGTTATGGCTTCGGCCGTTTCAAACGTTGGGAAGGCATTGCACTACTTTAATGAATCCCAGCGGTGAGGCCAAATCAGGGATCACGCGGACCATGGATTCACTTGCTCGGCGTCCTGCGTCATGATAAAAACAAAACATTCATGGCGGTACCGACAAATTCGCGGAATGATCGAGTTGAGCTCTGATCAGTTTGCAGATTAGAGGATTGAGTGGAGCCTTTCCTATGCTGCAAAAAGGAATTATCCATCAAAATTCGGCAACCAAACAATGTGGCGGCGGCAATTCCGTCATGAAATCATTGGGATTCCCTTTCCATTTGCCGGTGGCCGGATTGAGCGTCTTATTATCCATTCTTGCGGCGGCCTGGTCCAATATTTTCAATCTGAACAGTTGGGCTCTATTATTTTCATGTCCATTTCACGCGCTCACCGGTCTGCACTGTCCAGGATGCGGCGCGACTCGAGCGCTGCTTGAGCTGACGCAAGGCCATTGGGCGGCGGCGTTTCATCTAAACCCGCTTGCTATATGCATGATGCCGCCGGCGGCTGGTTTGATATTCTGGCGCCGACGCCATGGGATTCCGTCGGGCTTATGGTGTGGCATCCTTGTTCTTGCGATAGCATTCGGAATCTTACGAAATATACGCGCATATCCCTTTGTATTGTTGTCACCCGGATAATGGTTGGTTGAAGGAGGCTTCAAATGTACCGGATTATAGGCGCGGATGGTGCTGAGTATGGTCCTGTCGGGTTTGAACAGATACATCAGTGGATCGTTGAAGGTCGAGTCAATGACCAGACCAAAGTGTGCCCTGAAGGCGGCATTGATTGGGTGCTGCTGGGGGGGCTGCCTGAGTTTGTCGATCTGCTGCCGGGGGGGAGACCGCCGGTCGTGGCTGCGATCGATCAGAGGCGTTGGGAAGAAGAGATTCTCGCCCGCGATTGGCACATCACTGTCGGCAGTTGCGTTAGCCGCGGTTGGGAACTAATCAGGAATGATTTCTGGATGCTGGTCGGTGCTTCCATTGTAGCCACCTTGATTGCTTCGGGGGGATTCATCCCCTATCTGAGCGGCGTGCTTGCCCTGGTTATCGGTGGACCTATGATAGGGGGACTCTACAGTTTATTCCTGCGTAAAATTCGCCATCAAGCGGCGTCCTTTGCCGACATTTTCCTGGGATTCAGCGTGGCTTTTGTGCCGCTCATGCTTACCAGCCTGATTTCCGGAATCCTCGCTGGCCTGGGATTACTGCTGTGCATCCTACCGGGCATATACCTGGGCGTGTCATGGATTTTTTCGGTAGCGCTAGTCATGGATAGGAATATGGATTTCTGGCCGGCGATGGAACTGAGCCGCAAAGTAGTGTCCAAGCATTGGTGGCTTGCGTTCGGCTTGGCGATTGTGATCGGCTTGATCGCAATCCTGGGGTTGCTAGCCTGCTTTATCGGGATATTGGTTACCATTGCCATTGCGGAAGCCTCTCTTATGTACGCTTATGAGGACATTTTTGGCCCGCGGACCACGATAAATATCTGATGCTAGCCACAAGAAAGCCGGTTGATGATTGCTGGATGCTATACCCAGTTGCAGATCGACATGTCGCAGGAGATAACGGTCAGAAATTAATTGCGGGGAATCCTATGAGATCGTGGTTTGTTTCGGTTGCTGCGGTGACCTAATTGCTGCCTTGGCTTTTGTTTGCTAAAACGCAGCCTGCGGGGGCGCCGGCTCAGGCGCCCGGCCAGCGATCTGCCGCTGCCTCAATTGTGTCGCCGGAGATTGGCGCAGATGCTCTTCAAATCGCAGGCCAAATAAAATATTACGAGCCACGATACGTTAGCATTCTGAACCGTGCCCGCGATGATTGGCTGACAACGGTCGGAAAAATTGTTATAAGTGAATGGCAATTATTCGAAAGGAGTGTTCACCATGGACAGCGAAAAGAATGTAAACCGGCGCAATTTTCTAAAGAAGTCTGCTGTAACCGGCGCCGCGATCGCCACCACCAGCATGCTCGGGACTCAGGCGGTTGCTTCCGCTGCGGCTGCGGAAATTCCCAGCCGGTGGGATAGGGAAGTGGATGTGATCGTAATCGGGACCGGAGGGGCAGGGCTGGCCGCAGCGATAACCGTCAATGATGCGGGTTCCAAGACCATCATTCTCGAGAAAATGGAGAAGCAATTCGAGGGCGGGAATACCAAAGTCTCCGGAAATATGTGGTGGACGCCCACAAATCTGCCTGAAGCGCTGCAATATATCGAAACGATAAGCTATGGATTGACGGACAAGGAGAGCATCAAAGCCCTTGCCGAGGAAATGATGAAGCTCAACGAATGGCTGGATTCGTTCGGATTTGACAGGAAACCTTCGGGAGTTTTCCAACCTGAACATCCGGAAATACCTGGTTCGGCTTGTGTCCGCACGTGGAGCAATGGAACCGGCACGGGAGAGGGAAGGATGTGGATACCGATTCGCGCACAAGTGGATAAGCGGGGAATCGAGGTCCTCTATGAAACGCCCGCCAAGGATTTGATCCAGGCCCCATCTCGGGAAATCATCGGGGTCCGTGCAGAAAGCGGCGGCAAGTCCATATTCATCAAAGCGAAAAAGGGAGTGATCCTCGCCTGCGGAGGTTTCGAGTTCGATTTCGAGATGCAGAAGCAGTACTTGCCCGGGTGGCCCACGTATGGCCGCGGAACTCCCGGAAATACGGGCGATGGCATCAAGATGGCCCAGAAAGCGGGAGCGGCCCTGTGGCACATGAATAATTCACTGGCTGGAATCGGTTGTCTGATGGTCCCCGAATATGCGCCGGTGCTGATTCCCTGTGGTCTTTCGGGGAGTTATATCTACACCGACAAAGCAGGCCAAAGGTTCATGAATGAAAGGCGCCCGAGCCGACACGGATTCGGGCACAAAGAATACCTGTTATTTTTCGACGGAATTGTCGGCGAATTTACCCGGCTCCCCTGTTTGGGCATCTTCGATGAGTCAGTGCGAGTAAGAGGTTCCATTCTCTCGGGAGCAAACCGAAAATTCGGCTGGTTTGGATGGCATATGGGCTACGAGCCGAGCCGCGACAACAGCAAGGAAATAGAAAAAGGCTGGATAATCAAAGGCGAGACGGTCAAGGATCTTGCCGTTAAGCTGGAAATTAAGCCTGAGGTTCTTGAGGAGACGATCTCAAAATACAACCAGGCCTGTGCCAATCAGGTCGATGCTGATTTTGGGCGCCCGAAAGATAGCTTATCGCCGCTACAAAAACCGCCATTCTATGCGGTCAAGTTGTTTCCGGCTACCTACAATACCCAAGGCGGTCCCAAGCGTAATCCAAAGTGTCAGGTTGTCGATCCGGATGACAAACCGATCCCGAGACTTTACAGTGCCGGTGAATTGGGGTCATTCTGGGGTTGGAGGTATAACGGGGGCGGCAACAATGCTGAGGCTTTCTGCACTGGCAGAATAGCCGGCCGGAATGCAGCCGCGGAAAAGCCCTGGTCCTAATCTGGACGAGAAGGCCGCCGAAGCTCTATGTCATTGGGTCCAAGTACATATCAGGCAAGTCCCAAAGAAAAGACCAAATATCTCTTTTTGCCGGCTTCGAATCCCGAATCCCGGGAGATTGAATACGTGCCTCGATTTTATTTCGAGGCTCGAATTGATTTTGCGGATGTGAGGTCGGGTCTGCGCGAAACCATCGACATTGCCAGGGCGATGGAGATTTACCCCATCGATAACGATGCCCTCTGGACCCAGGATATGGTGTGGACGATTGACTCATCGAGTATCAGTACCGACAAGCCCGAGGTGGCGAGATTGTGCAGCCTTCCGGCTTTTGTCGACGGCGAATTCCTTTCCAGACTAGAGACTCATTGCCTCAGGTATCTGCTCCGCTACTTTGAGGTAAAGATCATTTATAACCATGCCGCGGGCATCTTTTCATTTCTTGGGGAATCTGAGTCGGAATTCACCAAGCGCTGTCTGGAAGAAATGGGCGAATCTTTTCGCCACGATCTCGATAGGCTGCGTGAGACGTTCGAACGAAAGTTAGAACGAATCAAGGAGAAATATCTGAATTCCGACAATTGGCGCGATCTAGAACCCACGCAGATGCGCTCGCGGCTGAGGATTACACTGCATCAAATGTCTGAGTCGATTACGGAATTCTTCCTGAGGTCTGAACATCAAACCCTTCCGATTCCGGCGGTTCAGGAGGGACTGGGAAGCGAAATGCAGGAATTGGGAGAGAGATTTTTGTCTTTGGAGGCCGAAGTGCGCCAGGCTGTCGGCCGGCTTAAGATCGAATATCAAGAAAAAGCAAGCAACCATGATGAGTATGTTGTGCATCCGGGTATCAAAGATCTGCATCTCGAGCGAACCTGCATCTTATGGATGCCTGCACGACTACGCAAACAGGCTACTTAACCTCGAAATTTCTTATAAAGCCCGCCTGGGAATGTTGGCGCGGATTTTGAGGTTGGACAGCCTGTGGTTATAATTGTGCGCTACTTGTTTGTTGCCGGCCGCTCGGCAAGCATCTTATCGATCGCTGATTTAAAGGCTGCAAAGGGTTGAGCTCCCGACAATTTAGTGATGGTGCGAACGCTTGAGCTCTTCGGATCGGCATAGGCAAGAAAAAAAGTGGGAGTGCCGCCCACGCCGGCTTTCTTTCCCTCAGCCAGGTTAAGTCGGACTGCCTCCGCCTGATGCGCATCGTTCAGGCAGGCCTCGAACCGAGAGACATCCAGACCAATAGCCAGAGCATGGGCCGTCCAAGGCTCCAATTTCTGCTGGTTGGCGAAGAGGCGACTATGCATTTCCCAGTATTTTCCCTGTTCCCCTGCGCAGTTGGCCGCTTCCGCTGCTTTGAAAGCAAGCGGGTGGATCGATTCTAGCGGAAAATCCACATAAACATGTTTGATCTTGCCGGTCTCGATATACTCCTTCTTGATCAGCGGGGCGGTCTCACGAGCGTATCTTGCGCAGAAAGGACACTGATAGTCCGAGAATTCCACCAGTATCAGCGCGGCGTCGGACTTTCCCTGGAAAGGACTATTGCCAAGGTCCAGGATCGCATTTTGGGGCGGCGTGGTCGGGATTCGGTCTTGAAGGAGGTACTTGATTTCCTGAATTTCCTGCTCCATCGTCTTTACGGTCTGCTTGAGCGCTTGAATCTCATCGCCCAAATCCTCGATGGATGGCTGCCCAGTTTTACCCTGGGCCATCGCCGGTGCACCCAGCAAACCAAAAAGAGCGAGCCACGATAGAAAATGATATTTCATCCGTTATCCCTCCTCATAAATTTCGGGGAGAGGCTACTCAAATTCGAAATATAGATAAAAGTGTTCGTGTAGATCCCATGAACAATCATTCCGATAATTTCTCGGCCACGTGTGCCCACTTTTAACTCTCCCTCTGGCGCTCGGCGGCTACCTGTATCACGCCGGTACCAGTCAACAGTCTATCAAGATATCGCTGACAGGAAAGAATATAGCAGAGAAAGTTGTTGCTGAAGCACTTTCCTCTGCGCTTCCATATTAGGGGTCCATTCTGTTCTGATGCCAGCGCCTTCGAATTTTGCGCTTAGGCTATGGACTTGCCAGGGTCAAAGCCGCTGCACCTATGACGGCGATCGCACCTCCGATCAGAGAGCGGCGGCCGGGACGTTCGGAATCGATAAAATAGGAAATTGGAATGACAGCCAGAGGCGTGGTGGCAACAATAGGCAGCACTAACGCGCTGGGATTGCCGGCTAGAGCCCATTGGAAACAGCTGACACCCAGAACAGGACCCGCGAGCACATGACCGGCCAACCAGCCGCGGGCTCCCGTCCAGCTGGGAGCAACGGGCTCCGACCTTTTATTTCGTCGCTGCCAAACCCGGAAAATTGCATAGGCAATAACCACGATGCCCAAGCCTCCCAACGAGCGCTGATAGGCTGCTGTGCCGCCATCGATGTATTGTTCGGCGCTCTGCGCTATCTCATAGGCTTTGCGGCTTAAGACGGCTCCGAAGCCTTGGCCAAAGGAGGATAGTAATCCCCATAAACACCCCAACCAGAGCTGATCCCGTTTCAGGTGGAGATGCTCCTGGGGAGACAGGGCCATGGCCACGCCGCAAAGAATGACCACCCCCCAGAGAACCTGGGGAGCAGTCAATGATGTGCCCAGCCAAACTAGCTCAATCAAGCCTGCAATGGGCGCTGCTAGGCATTGGGTCAGCAAAATCGTGAGACGCGGTCCGATCAGAGAAAACCCCTCCAGGAGGGCCAAATCGCCCAAACCGAAACCAACGGCCCCGCTCAGGATCAGGAACCAAAAAGAACCTCCGCCTAAACCCTTTCCAAACGTGTGAGCCCATAGGCCCAGAAGAATCGCAGCGAAGAAAAGCCTGAGGAAATTTGTGAGCAGGCTGCCGAGTTGGCGGGTGACACGATTGGCGCAAACGGCGGAAAAGGCCCACAAGACTACGGTTAAGAACGACGGCAGCATAAGCTCGAGAGTCAATCAAAAACCCTTATCGATGTCAAAGGAAGAATTAATCCCGGTTTTCCAGGAGATACCTGCCGCGCCGCCTGACTGAGAACCAGGGGCGGAGAAGGCAGGAGCGTCGGGCTTTCTCTGATTGTCACCCTCCCCCGCGGAGTATTGACTCCCTTCCGATTGCATGGACTTATGGACTGTGATAAAAATGCGGCGAGGCTCGCACTTCTGGAGAGAGCGGCTGAGCGAATAAAACCGGTCGGTTGACTTTCGGTTTTTGCGATTTAGGCAGAAACACTTGCCCGCATAAATATAATCTATGCCTGTCTGTAAGGCTTGGCTGCGAAGTCATAGAGGAAAATGAGTTTTTCGGGGTATCGACTAGTGTCCCGCCTTGCTGCTATGGCTGCCAAGCATATCATCGTATATGGGAGAGTTCAGGGGGTTGGCTTTCGTTATTTTGTTCAGTCGGTGGCCGATCGGCTGAGTCTGAATGGTTCCGTGTGCAATTGTTCTGACTCTACCGTGGAGATTTTTGTAATCGGAAGTCCGAGGCGTATTGAGGAATTCGTTCAACAAGTGAAGAAAGGACCTTCCCTTGCCCGAGTGCATCATCTGGATATCCAGGACCTGCCGGATCCGCAAGATTACAAGTCATTCTCAATCGAAGGATGGTAATGATGGAACATTTGAAAGCGGCAATTCGTGAAATTCCCGATTGGCCGAAAAAGGGAATTCTCTTTTATGATGTAACAACGTTGCTCAAACAAGGCCCATGTCTTCGTGAAGTTGTGGATGAATTGATAGTTCCATATCGGGATCGTCAGATCGATCTGGTGGCAGGCATTGAGGCTCGTGGCTTTATCTTTGCTCCCACGGTCGCCTATGCCCTCAAGGCCGGATTTGTCCCAGTTAGAAAGCCGGGTAAGTTGCCGGCGGCCACGCATCGCGTAACCTACGAACTCGAATATGGAACCGACTCCCTGGAAATTCACCAGGATGCTATCCAACCCGGCCAGCGCGTCCTGATCGTGGACGATCTCATCGCCACTGGCGGAACGGCCAAAGCCGTTGCCGAAATGGTTGAATTGATGGGCGGACAAGTTGTTGGTTTTAGCTTCGTTATCGAGCTTGAGTTCCTGCATGGCCGTGAGAAGCTTTCACGCTTTCAAGTCAACAGCATCCTGAAATATTGATCGCGAAAATATTGTGACAAGCGCCGCGTTTGGAAGGAATTAAAGTGGCGGGAAGACAACATGATTTTATCAATTGGCGTCCGTTACTATTGTTTCGCTGCTGCATTCGGAACCTGGTGAGAAATGCGGGCTCCTAGCGCCAATCTTTGGTGGCGCCGGATCTTATGATTTTCAGGCTGTGAAGCATTTTGGATGAGTCGCGAATGAAGATCGATTTCTTGTCGATAGCAAAGCTGACTTTAGCCCCCTGGGCAATTCCTATCCGGGAGGGGCTT
>JGI20214J51650_10002884_pt1 | contig 10795 bp, 6 predicted proteins | sample WetSurMetagenome_FD_51650 | JGI IMG/M metagenome (IMG submission 51650)
CGAATCTAAATGTTTAAAGACTATCGATAACGGAGACAACTGGACACAATATACATTTCCTCCGGGAGTGGCTGAAATCACACACGTTGATTTATTATATAATAACCTTCTGGATGTTGATAACGAAGCATATGTAGTTGCAACAAATAAATCAGGAAACATTTTCCTGCTTCACGAAACTCCTTTGCCCGTGAAACTATACTCTTTTTCATATTTTGTTACGGGAAGAAATAATATTCTAAAATGGGTNACNTCAGAGGAATTGAATAATGCAGGTTTTGAAATTTACAGGAACTCAGAAATCTCGAATTATAAATCTGAAAGTTACTGGCTTAAGCTTGGTTTTATTAAAGGTAAAGGGACAGCAAATGGTTATACACATTATGACTTTGAAGATAATAATCTTAATACGGGAAAATATTATTACAGGATAAAACAAATAGACTACAACGGGAACTATGAATATTTCAATCTTAACGGAAAAGTAGAAATCACAAGTCCCGGGAAATTTTATCTTTCTCAAAATTACCCGAATCCTTTTAATCCGTCAACTAAAATTTCTTATTCGATACCGCATAAGGGATTGGTCAATTTAAAAATATATGATATGCTCGGAAAAGAAGTTGCAACTCTTGTTAATGAATATAAATATGCAGGATATTATGATGTAGTTTTTGAGAATACGCATCTTTCTACAGGTGTTTATTTTTACAAATTAAAAGTTAATGATTTTACTTCCATCAAAAAAATGATATTAATTAAATGATGGTAGTCATTTAATTAATAATCCGACTTTTGCGGATTACTTATATAATAATCATTTCTTTTCTAAAAACAAAAGCCCTTTGACTTATTTAGTCAAAGGGCTTAATAATCCGTGAGATAGATTTCATATTTATATGAAATATTATTTCACGAGTACCATTTTTTTACTATCAATTAATTTTTCATCAACCGTTAATCTGTAGAAATATATACCGGAAGCAAAGCTTGCTCCATTAAATGTATATTTTACTATTCCGGGATTAAGAGACATATTGATTGCGTCGGTAACTTCTCTACCTGCAATGTCATATATTTTTAATGAAACCATACCGGCTTTCGGAATCGCAAATTCGATTGTTGTAGTCGGATTGAAAGGATTCGGATAGTTTTGTTTTAAATAATATTGAGAAGGAATTTTGGTTCCTGTCCATTCTGTTCCGGTAACGATTTGTTTTCCGATTTTAAGAATATAACCATTATCACCAACTACGTAACCTGTATCGACACTTGTAAAATAACTACCGTAGCCATATTGTCCGGATGTATTCTGGAAAGACCAGCTTGCACCTCCGTTTGTTGTTTTGGCAGAATATCCCAAAGATGCAAAAATCCATCCGGTATTAAAGTTCAAAAATTTCATTGAATAAAGGGCGTTGAAGAACGGATAAGAAACTGAGTCGAAACTTATACCCCCATTTGTTGTTCTGCAAAGTTTATAACCGGTTGAACCGCATACATAACCCGAATCTGCATTGAAAAATTTTACTCCGTATAAACCAAAAGTTCCCATCGGAGTATTGGTTAAAACTGTCCAGTTAGCACCACCATCGGTTGTTTTCATTAATTTAGCCGCATTGTTTCCAACATACCCGGTATTAGCATTAATAAAAGATGATACACTAATCCTTGTTTCACTACCCATATTAGTCAACGAATCCCAGGTTAACCCGCCGTTTATTGTTTTCCATCCGCCGTTTAGAGCGGCAGTTGTTTGGAATACATATCCTGTATTTGCATTTACGAATTCAATACTTTTTAATGAATTTGTTCCAAATGGTCCTGGTACGGAATCCCAGTTTAAACCTGCATTTGTGGTCTTACGTACATTACCAGAAGAACCGCACATAAATCCTGTTGTCGAATTAACCATAGCAAGACTGTAATAAGTTGCATTAGAATTAAATGGTATAACTGACCAGTTTGTTCCTCCATTTGTTGACCTTAATACCTGGTCAAATGTTGCAGTTGAACCACGACCACCTACTACTATAACCAAACCATTGCTACTTTGAGCCCATATATCATACTTTGTAGCAGGACTTAGCCATTGAGTGAGTGCACTAAAGTTCGCACCTGCATTTGTTGATTTTTGTATCGAGCCATAAGCTCCGATAGTTACAATCCTGTTTCCACTAACATCGATAGAATAATTTGTTGACGTCCACATCATATTAGGGTCATTAAAACTTAAGAGTGTCCAGTTTGTACCAAAGTTTGTTGTCTTATAAATTCCGTATGAATCACCAACTACATAAAAAGTAGGAGTCGGTGTTAATGTAGAATGTATCCCATATAACGGTGCAGTTGATGGAATATTAGCTCGTATCCATGTTTCTCCGCCATTTGATGTGAACTTGACAACACCTGCGGAACCGCATACCATTCCGGTGTTTTCATTTATAAAATTTATATCATATGCAGTAAATGCGGTATCCATAGTATAGGTTGTCCAATTCGTTCCACCATTTGATGACTTTACTACTTTCGAAGTTAAAGGATTAGAAAGTGTTGTACAAAAGAATATTTTATTTGTATCAAGTGCATAAACATTATAATTAGCAGTTGATATTCCTGTTGGAACCGAATCCCATGATAATCCCGCATCGGTTGTTTTTAATAATCTTCCGCCTGCACCTGAAGCATAGCCAACCGTGTTGTTAATAAAATGAAGTCCGTACATTGAGTTTATAGTCGGTATTCCGATAGAATCCCACGAAACCCCTGCATTAGTAGTTCTTGCAATCCATCCGGTATAACCGCAAACCAATCCCGTATTCAGATTAAAAAACCAACCGTTCATCAGGTTTCTTCCTTCTCCATAATAAGACGGAAGCCAACCACCTGCATTTGTGTAAATCGTCCAATTGGTACCGGCGTTAGAGGTCTTCATAAAAGTACCTGTATTACCACATGCATACCAATTTACAGAGTCTATCATTTTTATCCAACGCATTTGATTTCCCTGCGGCGCAGGGTGTACCCATTTCCAATCCTGGTTTACCTGTGCATCGAGATTTGTTACACCAAGTAAAATTAACAGAGTAAATAACACAGATGAGATTTTTTTCATAATATTTCTCCCTTTTGCCGATAACTTAAATAATGCATTATTAGAATTACTCGACAGGAACATAATAAATTATCTGCAAAATATTTTTTTATTTATAAAACATTGACTGAACTAAAATTACAGGTGATGAAAAATGTTTCGTTAAATTTTTATCGGCTGTCATATAATTTATACAAGTATTCATTATTCTTTTAAATTTATATTATATTAAATTTTCTTTTTTTGCAAAGCTCTCATACTCTTCAACCGTCATTCCCAGATTCCAATACGAATAAAATACGGTTTTCATTGCATCTGCATGGCTTGGATGATTAACAATCATTGAGGTAAGTTCCGGTTTCATCGATATTCTGTCCGCAAGCGCAATCATACTTATCGTACCGTCAATAATAGCTAACTTCATAGGCAATTCTTTATACACCCTCACTTCTTCTCCTATATTTTGGTACACTTTCATAAAATGGATTAAATTATCAATCTCTTCTTTTGTTTTCAGATTTCCATATTCGTATAATCCTTTAATTTGTACTTTCTTTTTGATGACTTCTTTTTCTTCTTCTACATTATCGGCAAAATCAACTGCGTACGGAGCTTTTACAAAAACAAGAAATTCTTCTTTCATAGTTTTTTCAAACTCCATCCATTTTGCTTTTAATGTACCGGGGTCACTCAATACCTCTATAAAATCCAATGGAGAATCGAACTTTTCCTTTTCTTTATATAATTTTGCCAAAGTTTCACCTAAATTCCGAGCAGCTTCTTTCTTCCTATTTAGTTCGATTTCCTGAATAGATAAAATATTTTGTAATGCAATTTTAGGGTCTACACTGCTAAATATTTTATTACCGTTTTTAAAATTCTCATTGCACATTTTCTTCTTTACAAGGTTTTGCAAAATTTCGTAACACTTTGTTCTTGTAACGGAAGTAATTTTTGCAACCTCGGGAGCCGTTAATTCTCTCTTTTGAAGTAAGGCAACATAGACTTCAGCTTCTCGTTTCGAGATTCCATATTTTTTTAATTCCTCAATAATTTCTTCCATACTATATGTTTCCTTATTTAAATTTTACTTGTCTCCCCAGCATGGTGGTTGTCTCCCCTGCGTGGTGAAACAAAATTAATAAAAAAATTATTTAATGTCAATAAATATTTTAATCCATTTTAAATGATATTCAGAAAAACAAAAAATGAATTTAAATATCTATTATTTCAACTTATTATCGCTCAAATATATAAAAAAAGCCCTCCAATATACATCGGAGGGCTTAGAAATTTCAAAGAATATTTTCTTACTATTTCACGAGTACCATTTTCTTAGTATCTATTTGATTTCCATCTACGAGGAGCCTGTAGAAATAAACACCCGATGCAAAATTCGCACCATTGAATGTATATTTAGTTATACCTGCATTAAGCCTTGTATTTAATGCACTAAGTATTTCTCTACCTGCAACATCATATATCTTAAGAGATACAAATCCTGTCCTTGGAAGTGCAAATTCGATTGTCGTTGTTGGGTTGAACGGGTTAGGATAGTTCTGCTCAAGAGAGAATCTCGTCGGAAGCTGTGGTTCATTGTTTCCTGCTACTCCCGTTAGAGCATTATTATTCTTAAATATGTAACCACTCGAACCAACCGAAAAAGCTTTTAAGTCCGAAGTCATAAATCCATTGTACATTGTTGCCCCCATTGTGTTATAGTTTAACCAGTTAACACCTGCATTTGTTGTGGCAAAACAGGTACCGCTAGCACCGAAAATATAACCATTATTCTTATCTGAGAAATCAAGACCATAATATGCGAAATTTCTTGTGGGTACAGTAACAGTATCCCATATACCTGCGGCTGTTAGTTTATACATTCTTCCCGATGAACCAACAACATAACCCGAAGTTGCAGAGAACATCCGGATATCATACATTGTACCTGAAAAACCATCCGAAATTGAATCTATCATCCAGTTTGCACCACCATTTGTCGTTCTCCATGGTCTTGGTTGATAACTTAAAAGCCACCCGGTATTTGCATCTAACATATCTGCTCCATATACACCTCTATATGAACCTGCGGTACTGCCAACAGAGGTAATATATTGTTTCGTCCAGTTTACACCCGCATTAGTTGTTTTAAAAATTGTTGCCGAGTCAGTAATAGTCGCAGTAAACGTGGTAAATACCCATCCTGTATTAGCATTGATAAAATCAACTTTCCTGAATGTTGCGGAACTGGTTGAACCTTCAACTGCTATTGAATCCCAGTTATTTCCGCCGTTTGTAGTTCTGTAAACGGCTCCATTTGTTCCGCTAACAAAACCGGTATTATTATCCAGCATCTGTATGCAATAAAATGTTGAAGTCGATGTAGTCGAGAACGGTACTATAGACCAGGTCGTTCCACCATTTGTTGATTTTAAAATCTGGTCAAAAGAACCGCCTGCTGAAGTAGGTCCACCTACCACTAAAACATTACCAGTTGCACTCTGTGCCCATACATCATAGTTTGTTCCGGGTTTCTGAAGATTAGTGTACGTGGTAAAGTTTGTCGACCCTGCTCTCCTGTTGTATAATCCGAATGCACCTACAGTTAACAGTGTATCGCCACCATATGGAGAAAGGTCAGTTGAATAAAATGTTGATGTCCAGGGCTGTGTAGGTGCAAGGATTCCTACAGTATCCCAGGAAGTTCCCATATTTGTTGACTTATAAATTGCAAAACTGTTACCCGTTAAATAAATAGTTGAACTGATTGAAGAGCTCATATATTTGACTGTTACATTATCAAGATACGCATCGTTTCCGAAACCACTGATTGCAACGAATTGTAACTTGTTCGTTCCTGCAGGAAGTACATAGCGCAAAGTTTTCCATTGATTCCTGTTAGGATAAAAATGAGACGATGTTTGTGGTACGGTTCTCATAACAGTTGAATCCATTAAAATCAACTGAGTATAAGAAGTTCCTGCGTTAGTTGAGGTTTGTAAACTTATTGCATCATTTGCACCATCGTACGGAGCATATGCAACATCGAGTAAAAGCGTATCACCTGCAGATGTTGCTGTGAAAACCGGGGAAGCCAGGGTATCCATAATACCTGTCGATGAAGACCAGAAATTATACTTAGCACTTCCACCGGCACCGATACCGTATGCTGTTGAATCATATCTTAACCAATACGTACCATCTATAGTCCAGCCGGTTGGCGGGAATGTTGCACTTGTAAATGTTTCTACAAAAGGAGGAGTTGTAGTTGAAGAGAATCTATAATCAATATCATACATTGTCGACGCTGCAAGACCTGTATTTGCAGGGGTTGTCCAGTTTAATCCGCCATTGGTTGTGTATCTGAATATCGAAGCGGCAGTTGAACCTCCTGCCGTAAATCCAACATTTGGATTTGCAAATACCATTCTGTATAATGTTGCAGATGTACCTGTCAAAATTGTTGTCCACGTTGCACCGCCGTCTGTTGATTTCCTGACGTTACCGGATGCATTTGATATTATTATATTCAAAGAGTCCGAAGCATATATATCATAGGCTGCTACTGTCGGAGACGTCAAGCCTGTCCACGATATACCACCGTTTGTTGTACGATAAACATAAGGGGCGGAAGTACAACCCGCAAAACCGAGATTATTATTTACGAAATACGCAAAATAAAATGTTCCTGCCATCCACGGAACAACATTCGTCGTGTCAAATGTCGTACCACCATTCGTTGTTCTATATATTCCGTTTGCACCGGAAACCGAATTTCCCTGACCATAAACTATACCGGTATTCTGGTTAAAGAAGTATGCTCCGTAACACCAGTTCGCCTGACCGGAGTTACTATATTGACCGAGTGCATTATTCTTCCACGTCCAGTTTGCACCGGCATTAGTGGTTTTCATAAATGTTCCGACATAACCTACTGCGTACCAGTTATTTGCATCCCAGTATTTAACCCATCTGAGTGTATTTCCCTGTGGAGTTGGATGTTGCCAAATCCAGGGAGCAGTCTGTGAGAAACTCTCAAGACTAAAACTGACAATAAATGCCAGTATTAAAAAAGTGCAGATTTTTTTCATAAAAAAAGTTTAAAAAGTTAAAAAAAATTTTTTGGTAAAAAGAAGTAAAGTTCATATAATATAAACATTTACATTTAATTTGAATTTATTTTTTTTTTCAATAAATAAATAGCCAAAATTAAAAAAAATAAAAAATTGAAAATATTTTATTTTCTTTAATTAATCGGCATTCCTGCAGGTATAATATTGTTTTTTAATTAATTACAAATTACAAATCAAATCAATACATCTTCTTCGTAAAATATAACTTTCAAGTCAAAACATATCTAATTATATAATTCATCAACTATTATAACATCACGAGCATATTTCCTAAACTTCGGAATTTTGTTTTTTCCTTAAAAATTTGTATATTTATACGTTTATTTTACTTTTTCTTCTTTTTATATTTTTCTTTTTCTTCCTTGCTCATTTTTTCGGTCGCATACTGTATTATCGTTCTTGGCGCGTAGTCTTTTATCTTCAATAAGAATTTTTCAACGGTTTTCGGTTCTTTTTTCCATGCTTCCCTTAAAAACCAACCCACTCCTTGATGGACGGGTCTTTCCGTATCCCCGACAAGCGGTGATACAAAATCAACCAGAGTATGATTTTTTTCATCACTTAAAACTTTTATAATCGATACCGGTACGGCTCTTCTTGTCCAGATGGATTTTGAATCCCTCCAATCTTTTAAATCACTATATTTAATAATCTTTTTTTGAAAAAATATTTTTATTATTTCCCAGCTAAGTACATCCGTATTAGCCCAGTTAGTCGCATATTTATCCAACCATTTTTTTATTACTTCAACATCTTTCTTTTTAAACTCATCCTTATATTCTCTGAAGAACCACATTGCCAGAGCACTTTCCTCGTACTTACCCGATGAATATAAAATATCACCAAGCTTTTTTGCGTCCGAAAAAGAAATCGTTTTTCCGTATAATTCAATCCACTTATTATATTGTACCTGTAAGATTTTTGAATCGATTCCATAGGCATCGTACCCTTCTTTAAAATACCTCGAATATTTTATAACAAGTTTAGGGTCAGCATTTTTCTCACAAAACGATTTTATTTCTTTATAAAATTTATTAACGTCCATAACGATAAAATTTAAATTTCAAAAATTCTTTTGTAAAGCAATTCCAAATTATCTTTCAACGTAGGTTCTTTTTGTATCAGGTAATCTATATATTTCGAACCACCGGCATAAAAAGTTATTCTATTGAAAGGAATAAGCTTTCCGTATTCATTTATATTCAGTTCAAAATAGGCTTGTAGTTTATTTTCCACGTATCGAGCATATCCTTCTTTCCACTCCTGCCATGTTAAATATTCGTATTCGTTTTTTGAAAGAATATTTTTCAGTTTACACCTGCACGTTTTTATAGATATAGAATCCTGCTTATCGAGTGCATCGATAAATTCCGAATATGTTTTCACAAAATCTTCATTGGTATACGGAAAGCCATAATTTATTTCCCACATATAATCCTGCTTTTCCATAGCAATCTTATTTATTTCCAATTTTCCCTTAAGATTCATTTCCACAGTTTGAAACTGGGTACAGTGAACGAACTCGTGAAAGACAAGAATACAATTTTCAAGATTATCGAATGCATCTCCGGTTACAACACATACACTTTTAAAATTATAACTTTCAAGAGGCATTGCGGCTCTTATTCCCTGCGGGATGGGAAAACTGACAGGAGCTTTCTTTATAAATTTATATTCGGAATTATTTTCGGAGTCAAAAATATAGAAATAATTATTTTCCGCAATGGCAATCGGTTGTAGTTTATCGAGAACTTTATAAAACGATTTAACCTGCTCGTATATTTTTACAATCTTTTGGAGTGATGTGTCATACTTTATTTCGATTGAATCTCTACCTGACACCACGTTTTGTGATTTCGAATAGTTGATACTTATAAAAGAAAAAAACATAATAGCAATTACGATTAGTCTCATAACAATATCTTTAATTTATACAAACTAACATAATTTAAGAACAATTATCAATTTATTAATCTAATATTTTTCTTTGAATTTATTTACCTGAATTTATGTTATTTAAATTATAAAATCACAATAGGGAAAAATTTTAATTTAGTTGAATATGTCACAAAAAACACCAATCACAGTTGCTTATGGAGATGGAATAGGACCCGAAATTATGGACGCTACATTAAAAATTATTCAGGCGGCAGGTGCTAAACTCGATATCGATGTCATAGAAATAGGAGAGCAGGTTTATTTAAAAGGCAACCCCGCAGGAATCGCACCCGATGCGTGGAAATCCATCGAACGTACAAAAGTTTTCCTAAAAGCTCCTATCACTACTCCACAAGGAGGCGGTTACAAAAGCCTGAACGTAGCAACGAGAAAAAGATTGGGACTATATGCAAATATAAGACCCTGCCTTTCGAGTTACCCGTTTATTAAAACAAAACATCCGGTTCTCGATATAGTAATTATTCGTGAAAATGAAGAAGACCTTTATGCAGGAATAGAATACAGGCAAACAAGACAGACTACACAGGGATTAAAACTAATTTCCAAACCCGGCTCTGAAAAAATTATAAGATATGCATTTGAATATGCAAGAAATAACGGGAGAAGAAAAGTTACCTGTTTTATGAAAGATAATATAATGAAAATTACTGATGGACTTTTTCATAAACTTTATGACCAAATTGGTGAAGAATATCCCGACATAGAAAAAGAATCGTGGATAATAGACGTTGGTTCGGCAAAGCTTGCAACAAAACCGGAACTGTTCGATGTAATAGTTCTTGAAAATCTTTACGGAGATATACTTTCCGATGTTGTAGCCGAAATGTCCGGCTCTATTGGACTTGGTGGCTCTGCAAATATTGGTGATGAATATGCTATGTTCGAAGCAATACACGGCTCCGCTCCGAGAAGAGCAGGACAGAATATCGTTAACCCAACAGGACTTTTACTCGGTGCCGTGCTTATGCTAATCCATATTAAGCAACACGATGTAGCAACAAAAGTTCATAATGCATGGCTAAAAACAATAGAAGACGGAATACATACATACGACATTTTTCGTGAAGGTGTAAGTAAACAAAAAGTAAAGACAAGCGAATTTGCGGATGCCATTATAGAAAGACTTGGACAGAAGCCAAAAGAACTTAAAGCTCTCGACTACCATCCTCGTCAGGATAAAAAAATCATATCAAAAAAAATTACAGCAACCAAAGAAGTCAAAGACCTTGTTGGTGTGGATATATTCATAGACTGGAGTTCGGGAAGTGCCGATGACCTCGGACAAATTTTATTAAAAATAAAATCCGACTACCTGACCCTTACCGGTATTACAAACCGCGGGACAAAAGTATTTCCGGATGGATTCCCGGGGATATTCTGTACTGACCTGTGGAGATGCCGATACGAGAACTCAAGAAAAGGTGACATTTTAAGACACGAGGCTATTACTTCGTTGCTTAATAAATTTTATGAAACCGGGTTCGATTTTGTAAAAACCGAAAATCTTTACAACTTTGACGGTCAACCGGGTTATTCACAATAGTTTTTCACTCTCATGCTGAATCCCTGTTCCCATAAACAATATTACAAATTTGGAAGTTTATGGGAA